>MDTC01012677.1_pt1 | contig 11502 bp, 9 predicted proteins | sample 811181 | NCBI WGS metagenome assembly MDTC01 (sample SAMN05326644, study PRJNA326480) | marine metagenome | isolation source: seawater | place: Pacific Ocean: North | collected 2011 | reverse complement strand
TAGACGATATAGGAGATACTAGTAGAGGCTAAGGTTTTAATAAAATTATTAAATATTAGAGGGGCGAAAACTAAATCGCCCCTCTTTTTTTTTGACTTAGTTAGAATATAATTTATACATTTTATATGTCCTCAATAAAAATCTCACCTTCGATTTTATCAGCGGATTTTAGCAAACTTGGATTAGAAATTATATCTCTTGAAAAGGCTGGAGCAGACTTAATCCATATTGATGTTATGGATGGCCATTTTGTTCCCAACATAACCATAGGGCCAGATATAATTAAAAGTTTAAGAAAATTTTCTAAACTTCCCTTTGATGTACATTTGATGATAAGCCCGGTTGATAAATATATAGAAAATTTTTCTAATGCTGGAGCTGACATTATCACAATTCATCCAGAAGCTACTCCCGATCTATCTGCCTCTATTCAAAAAATTAAATCTTTAGGCAAAAAAGCTGGGGTCTCATTAAACCCAGATACAAGCACGGATAAAATAGATAAACTTCTTTCTGAAATTGACATAGTGCTCATCATGAGCGTACATCCTGGTTTTGCGGGCCAAAAGTTTATTGAACACACATTAAAAAAAGTAAAATACCTTAAAGCAAAAATTAAAGAAAAAAATTTAAAAACAGAAATAGAAATTGATGGTGGAATAAATTTTGAAACTGCAAAATTAGCAATTGATGCTGGTGTAGATATACTAGTATCTGGCACAACAATTTTTAAAAGTAATAAAGGTGATCTGAAAAAAAATATAAAATTACTTAAATCAATTTAAAATTTAATGTTAAATCTAAAAACTATTCAAGTATATTCGTCAGCTTTAGCAAAAATTTTAAAACTCAATATAAAAAATCTTTTAATAAATACAAACTATTACAATAAAAAATTAAATTCTATAACACCTGATAGAATTTTTTATACCCCGGGTAGAAACTTGATTGCCCCACTAACAAAATATAATATTTCAGACTATGAAATAGTGGAATCAAAAATTGATTGGTCCTATAAAAAGAATTTTCAAGAATTTGAAAAGTTACATAACTTTTCTTGGCTTAATAATTTAGATAGAAAAAATAAAAAAATTATAGTACAAAAAATAATTTCTGATTGGCTAGAAAATTATTCAAATTATAAAAAATTAGTTTGGAATTTAGAAATAGTTTCTGATCGTATTATTTTTTGGCTCTCTAATTTAGATATAATATTGGCTGATGGAAGAGAACAATTTAAAAAAATTTTATACGCAAGTCTCATAAAACAATCCAATTTTGTTTTTAAAAATATTCAAGATATAAATTCAACACCAAACAAAATTAAAGCATGCGCCGCAGTTATTTTGTCAGGTTTAGTTTTTAATGAAATTTCAGAAAACTCAAAAAAAACATTAAAGGAATTAAAAAAAATCATTTTTAATGATTTTGATAAATTTGGCTGTCCAAAAACTAAAAATCCAGAGGATATTTATAGATGTTTAAAATATCTTATTTTAACTAGAGAATGGCTAAAAGAATCTCAAAATTTAATACCAGATTACTTGGAAGAAATAATTTTTAAGTGTGGAAAATCTTACAAATTTTTTTCTAACACTAGTAAAACAATTCCTTTGTTTAATGGGTCAAGCTACTTATCTTGCAAAGATTATGACAAATATTTAAAAAATCTAAGTTATAATTTTGAAAAAGACGAATGTGAAAGCTTAGCTGGAATTTTGAAAATTAAAAGCAAAAATTCAGTAATTTTTTACAATATTGGAGATCCTCCTAGCACTAAACATTTAAGAAATTATCAGGCAGGAGCATTATCATTTGAAATCATTTCTGGTAAAGACAAAATAATTACTAACTCTGGATATAATAAAAAATTAAACCCCAAAATCAGTTTACTTAGTTGTTCAACAGCAGCTCATTCTACGCTATGTCTTAATGAAACTTCCTCATGCATTTTTGAAAAAAGCCAGTTAATCAGAAAAATGTATGGTAATTATCTGCAAAGTGGACTTAAAATTAGTAAAATAGACGAACAAAATACAAATGAATATTTTGAATATACTTTTTCACACAATGGATATGAAAAAAAATACGGTTGCAAACATTATAGAACTATTCGTGTTTTCAAAAATGAAAATAAAATTGAAGGATTAGATAAACTTGAAAAAACTCAAAAAAAAAATAATAATTTATATTTTGCTATAAGATTTTATTTTGACTCCAGTGCAAAAATTTCAAAAACTAAAGGAGGTAATTCTTTAATTTTAGAACTGCCCAGTGGCCAAGGATGGATGCTTAAAAGTACTTCACATAAGTTTGAAAGTGAAAAAGGTTTGTTTTTTGGAAATGAAGAAAAGATTATCCAAAATGAATGTGGATTTATTGCTGGAAATTTTGATGCAGAAAAAAAAGTTATAGAATGGAATATAAATAAAATTAGCTAAACATGAAAATAAAAATTAAGAATGCTATTGTTTCTTTAAGCGATAAATCTAAAATAGATTTACTAATCAAAATATTCAAGCGCCACAATATAAATGTTATTAGTTCTGGGGGAACTTATAAAAAAATCATTAAAAAATATAAAAAATGTACCGAAGTATCTAAGTTTACTGGATTTAAAGAAATGTTAGATGGGAGAGTAAAAACTTTACATCCAAAAATATTTTCTGGAATATTATGCGATAGAAAAAAAGTAAAACATAATAAAGATTTAAATAAACTTGATATACCAACTATTGATCTGGTTATTGTTAATTTTTATCCTTTCGAGGAATTTTTTTCTAAAAAAAACTCTAAAAATAAAATAATAGAAAATATAGACATTGGTGGACCTTCATTAGTTCGAGCTGCAAGTAAAAATTATAAATATGTAACAGTTGTCACCGACCCATCAGATTATAAAAATTTAGAAAACGAGCTAAAAAAAAACAAAGGTTATATCTCTGAAGAATTTAGAGAAAAAATGGCATGCGAAGCGTTTGCAAGAACAACAAATTATGATTCCCTAATTTCGCAATGGTTTTTAAAAAATAATAAAAAATATGTACCAAAATTTTTTTCAGTAAGTGGAAAACATCAAACTAAATTAAGATATGGAGAAAATCCTCATCAACAAGCTCATTATTATAATATCAACAATCAAAAGAATTTTGAAAAAATACATGGAAAAGATTTAAGTTATAATAACTTATTAGACATATTTTCAGCATTACATATTCAGGAAACTTTTAAAAAAAACCAAGGAACTGTAATAATTAAACATGGAAATCCATCTGGAGCTTCTATAGAAAAAAATCAAATAATCTCTTTTAGGCAAGCTCTCAATTCTGACCCGGTGAGTGCTTTTGGTGGAGTTCTGTCTATCAACTCAAAAATAACTAAAAATTTTGCAACAGAGTTAAATAAATATTTTTTTGAAATAATTGCCGCAAGAGGATATGCAAAAAATGCTTTAAAAATTCTTAAAAAGAAAAAAAATAGAATTCTTATTGATTCAAAGAATTTTAAATCCGAAAAGTTATTTGATATAAGTTTTTTTGGAAATACTTTTTCACTACAAAATATTGATAACTCAATATATGAAGCAAAAAAAACTAAAATAGTAACAAAATTAAAGCCGCCCAAAGTAAATATTGAAAGTTTGAAGTTTGCATTTAATATTTGTAAATTTGTAAAATCTAATGCAATAGTCATAGTCAAAAATAAATCAACTATAGGTATTGGATGTGGCCAACCATCAAGACTTGATAGCTGTAAAATTGCAATACAAAAAGCTCTAAAATTTAATAAAAATAATATTAACAATACTATTGCTGCAAGTGATGCTTTCTTTCCATTTAAGGATGGAATAAGTGAATTAATCCGTTTGGGTGTACAAACAATCATACAGCCAGGCGGATCTATAAGAGATAAAGAAGTTATAGATTTGGCAAACAAGAAAAAAATTGCAATGATATTTACTGGAAAAAGAACTTTTAAACACTAACACTAATTAATTTTTATTTGATCAATTTTAGAAGCTAAAATAAAATCACTTTCAGCTAAACCTTTAATCGAATGAGTAAAAATAATGATTCGAGCATAACCCCAGCCAAAATGAATGTCGGGATGATGACTTTCTGTTTCAGCTATTTTTCCAACTTCATTCACAAAATTTTGGCTTTCTATAAAATTTTTAAATTTATAATTCTTCTTAAGAAAATAGCTTTTATCTTGATTTTCCTTAATATCCCAGCCATCAACTTTTTTAAGATATTTGTGAATTTCTTTTATATCAAAAGCTGGAATATTACCCTCGCAAGGAATACACTTTTTTTTGTATAATTGGTCATCCATAGGAATAAAATATGTCTAATTTTAACGAACTTGAAAATTTATACAATAAAAAAAGATATAACGAACTTGAAATCAAAACAAAAAAGTTAATAGAAAATAATCCAAATATCGCGGCTTTGCACAACATACTGGGAATGGCGTTCAAGGAACAAAATAAGCATGACGAAGCGATAGAAAGTTTCAAAAAATGTATTCTAAAAGATAAAAAATATTTTTTAGCATATAACAATTTAGCTAATATTTTAATAATACAAAATAAGCGTGAAGATGCTTTAAAATACTACAACCTAGCATTAAAAATAAATCCAAGTTACTCTGAAGCATATTATAACAAGGGTAATCTGCACAGAGATAAATTAGAATATAAGGAAGCAATCAAGTCTTATAATAAAGCTATTGATCTTGAACCAAAACATTTCAAGTCTTACAATAATTTAGGATTTGTACTAAGAAGATTTGGCAAAATTAAAGAAGCACTAAATTGTTTTGAAAAAGCAATTAAAATAAAACCAGATTTCATAAAAGCTTATAATAATTTTTTTTTTAATTTACAATACTTAGATCATAATAATTTTAATCAAATTTTCGAAAAGTATAAAAGTTTTAAAAAAGAAATTAAAAAAATTGATAAAAAAAAAATTGAACCATTCTCTTATTTAAAAAATCCAAAGAAATTAAAAGTCGGATTCTTATCTTCAGATTTTAGAAATCACCCAATAGGCTATTTTTTAGTTGATTGGATTAAACATGCTAATAAAAAATATATGGAGTATTATGCATTTTCAAATAATTCAATAAATGATGATCTCACAACAGATTTGAAAAATAATTTTACAGATTGGTATAATATCGAGAAAAAAATTGATGAAGAAGTAATAAGCGAAATAAGAAAAAAAGGTATTCACATATTAATTGATTTATCTGGTCACACATCCGGCAATAGATTGCCAATTTTTGTCAATAAGTCAGCTCCTATTCAAATAGCCTGGGCTGGGTTTCTCGCAACAACAGGAATAGACGAAATAGATTATATACTGGGAGATCCATATGTTACTCCAATAAAAAATCAATCGGAATTTATTGAAAAAATATTTATGCTTCCTGATATTTGGTGTTGCTTTAGTATTCCTAATTACAAAATAGAAATACGAAATCCTCCATTTTTAAAAAACGATTTTATAACATTTGGTAGTTTTAATAACATTTCAAAAATAAATGAAGAAACAATTAAAGTATGGAGTAAGATTTTAACATCTTTAACAAAATCAAAAATTTTACTTAAAACTCCAGAATTAGATAACATTGAAATTAAAGAAGAGATTTTAAAAAAATTTAAAGAAAATGATATAAATTCAAATCAAATTATTTTGGAAGGCGGATCATCCCGAGATAAACTATTAGAGTCTTATAATAAAATCGATATTGCTTTAGACTCTTTTCCATATTCAGGCGGCACAACAAGTTTTGAGGCGGTTTGGATGGGTGTGCCAATAATAACAAAGGAAAGTAAAAAATTTGTATCAAGGAGTACTGGAAGCATAAATATTAATTTAGGAATGCAAGAATGGATTGCATCAAGTAATGATGAATATATTAAAAAAGCAATAAGTTTTGCTTCGAAAACCGATCAACTTTTAAATATTAAAAAAAACTTAAGAGAAAAATCAATTTTATCACCTATTTTTAATCATAAACTCTTCGCAAAGAATTTTGAAGTTGCGATGTGGAAAATTTGGAAACAAGAAAAATGATTATTTGGATTGCATCATATCCAAAAAGTGGAAATACATGGCTTAGAGCAATGCTCTCGGCATATTTCTATTCAAATAATGGAAATTTTTCTTTTGATTTACTTGACAATATAAAAGAGTTTCCAAAACACTCAGAATATCTTAATAAAATTTCAGTTGGAAAAAATTTAGCTGAAATAGCAAAAGAATGGATACCTGCACAAGCAGAATTAAATTTAAAATATTCTGATTCTACATTTTTTTTAAAAACACATAGCGCAATCTGTAATATAGAAGGATCAAATTTTACAAACAAAAAAAATACTTTAGCGGCTATATATATTGTCAGAGACCCTAGAAATATTATTACATCATTATCAAATCATTTCAATCTAAGTATAGAAAAAAGCTTAGAACTAATAAGTGATAAAAATAAAATAATTTCTAATCCAACAAATGAAAATAAAAATATTGGATTAACGGTACTAAGTAATTGGCAAACTCATTACCAATCATGGAGAGATTGGAAGTCTGTAAAAGTTAAAATTATTAAATATGAAGATTTGCTCTACTCACCTAAGGATATGTTAATAAATATATTAAATTTTTTGAAAGAATTTATGAAGGTTAAAATTAATGAAAATAAAATTAACAATGTTGTAAAATCTACCGAATTTGAAAAGTTAAAACTATATGAAAAAAAATATGGTTTTAAAGAATCTATTGCAATGACTGATCAAAGTAAAAAATTTTTTAATTTAGGACCAAACAATAATTGGAAAAAGCTATTAGATAAAGAAACATCTGAAACGATTTGTAAATACTTTAAAAATGAAATGAAGGAATTGCGGTATATATAAAATTTTGGAGCGGGAGAAGGGAATTGAACCCTCGACCTAAACGTTGGCAACGTTTCGCTCTACCACTGAGCTACTCCCGCCTAATTAAAAAAAATATTATAAATCACTAATTACAAATATCCAAGCGCTATCATTTCATGTTTAAAAATTTTTTCTATCTCCTTTCTTAAGTCGCTATTTAGTTCACTTTTCCAACTATCTTTTTGACCTTTTCTAAAAAACTTATTATTATTTATTGATTCTTCAAACCCAAAATCATTTTCTATCTTGCTAAGATTAGTAAATTTGCACGCATTTATAGTTTTCTTAATTCTTTTTTTGTCTAAATCATTTTTAAGAATTTTTTTTAGAAAAATAATAATTTTTTCAAATTCTTTTTCTGTATTATCAATTAAATCTTCATATCTAATAATAATACCGGGATAATCTTTTTTTTTGCTCCACGACTGGTAGTTAATTTTCCAAGAACTAACTAGTTCTGCCATTTTATCTTCAGTATCAATCCCAATTTGATTTTCATTTGACAAATCTTTTAATGCTTTTTCTAAAGAAATATTATGGTGAGAAGCATACGAGCACACCACGGATCTTGGATCTCGCACTACATATATATAACCTGCTGAATTTTTTTTATTAGTAAACCATTTACCATCATAAGAAACACAGGCGTTATGTGTTTTAAGAAATTTAATCTCATTATCTAAATTTAATCTTATTTGTGCCGACTCCCAAAACTCAGAGATTGTGATAGGATCTTTTTCAATTTTATTTAAATTCCCAACAGGAACAATAAATTTTTGTTGAATGAATTTTGGTATTTTTTTTAATAATTTAAAATCAAATTCTTCTTTTTGAGAATATAAATAATATGAAATTAGTGCTCGAATCCACGTATTTCCACTTTTGGGGTAAGATGCAATCCATACAATCATAACTCTTATTATGCTACAATAAAACTATGAATAATAAAATTCCAATTTTTCCTCTTTCAAATGTAATATTTTTTCCTGAAACTGATTTACCATTAAATATTTTTGAAAAAAGATATATTCAAATGATAGATGTAAGTCTAAAAAATGAAAAACTAATTGGTATTGTTCAACCAAAAACAAAAACGGATCTTTATTCGATTGGTTGTTTAGGAAAAATTACAAGCTTTTCTGAAACAGAAGATAAGAGATATATCATTAATTTAAAAGGCATTTCAAAATTCAAAATTATAGAAGAAATTGAAAATAAATACTTGTTTAGAGAATTTAAAGTAGAATATCTCAACATGAAAATAGAAAACACTTTTCAAGAAAAATTAAAAAGTGATTTTATAAATTCCGAATTTGATATAAATCAACTGAAAAAATTCTTAAGAAAAAGAGGTTTTTCTTTAAATTGGAAACAAGTGGATAATATGAACTTCAAAAATATTGTTAATGCTCTTTGTATGATAATGCCAATTACTGTAAATGAAAAACAAACTTTACTTGAAACTGAAAATACAATGGAAAGATTTGAAATTTTAAAAAATATAATTGATTTAGATTTATTAGATAAATTTAAAAATAAAACGATTCAATAATTAAAATCTTAATCCACGGTCTGCAACTGAAAGAAAGAAGTTTTTGACTTTAGTTTGTTGATTTATTTGATCTAGAGTAAAATTTCTTATTTTCCTAAAAAAAGTATTTTTTTTAGAAAAAATATAGTGAGTAAGATCAATGGAATTTGCAAAAACAAAATTTTTATATTTTACTTTTTCAGAAAATTCATTAAGAGTAATTGCATCACCCAAATCCAAGCCTAAATCAATTTTTGATTTTAAAATTTTTTCTAATATTTCAAGATCTCTGATTGTCATGTTAAAACCTTGACCTGCCAATGGATGGATTTGGTGTAAACTATCACCCAAGTTTAAAATTCTATTGGAAAAATATTTTTCACTTAGAGAAAAATTCAGTGCATGTAAATCTTTTTTTGAAATATCCTTTATTAAAAAAAAATTACTTAATATATTTTTTAGTTTAAAAATAAATTGTTTTTTTATTTTTTTTTTGTTGTCTAGTAAAATTTTATTCCTCACTGACCAAACTATAGCACTTTTATTTATATCAATAGGAAGAATAGCCAGAGGTCCTTCCTTACAAAATATTTGTCTAGCAATATTATTATTGATTTTACTGTGTTTTATAATTGTTGTAATAGCCGATTGATCATATTTTTTGCTCACAGATTTATTTTTAAAATAATTTTGAGAAACCCAAGAATTACTGCCGGTGCAGTTTAGAACAAGTTGATAAGAATTTTTATTTTTAATAATTTTTTTTATTTTTTCTAACTTTAAATAACTTTTTTTTAAATTTTTATTTATTTGTTTTTCTAAAAAAAATTGAATTTTTTCATTATAAGCAACATATGCGATATTTTCATTTTTTACCGGACTATTAAAATCAAGTAATTCGGGAACATTTATTTTATCATCATAAATTTTTATTCTATTAATTGGCCAAAATATTTTTTTTGACTTAATATTAAAAAATTTTTTGGCCAAAAAATTAAAATTTGAATTAGAAATAGCAATTGTTCTATTATTTTTTTTTTCTCGTAAATTGGCCCTTAAAGCAACTAATTCAATTTCTAAATCTAATTTGGATAATAAAGACGCGGCAAGCTTTGCTGTTAAACCATCTCCTAATATCAATATTTTTTGTTTAAACATATTTTATAAAATAATAATAAATGGTAAAAAGCATATATACAGATTCGAACTTTTATTATTATAAATGTCAATAAAATTTGCTGAATTTATACAAAAAAGATTACTTGAACTTGGAAGTTTAGTTGTAATTTCTATATCCGTAGGTTTCTTTATATTTCTGCTTAATTATTCTCCCGCAGCAGAAGAAATTTCAAAACAAGAATATAATTTTTTAATTTATTACATAAAAATTACAGGTAATTTTTTATCAGATTTTTTTTTACAATCTTTTGGTTTGGCTGCATTTTTATTTCCTGCATGTATAATAATATGGGGTTTGAGAGTTTTATTTTTTAAAGCACTAAATAATATCAGTTTAAAAATATTAACTTTGATTGCGAGCACAATTTTTTTAGCAGTCAGCATTAGCTTATACAAACATGAATCCTTTTGGTTATTTTATAATGGAAATGGTGGTTTTCTTGGAAATATAATTAAGACAAAAATAGTTAATTATTTTGCCTTACCAAAAAGTGAGTACTTATTAATTATAACTTTATTAATTTCTATTTTTTTATTTTTTTTTAGTTCCGAATTAAAATTGAAAAACATTTTTTTATTTATTTCAAAATTTTTTAATTTTTTCTCAAAATATAAAAAAATACAAGACGTGAAATCTGAAAACATAATTGAAAATGAAAACTCAATTATAGAAAAAAAACAACAAGATCTTCCTTTTAAATACACTGAAGAAAAAAATCTCTTTGAAAAAATAAATTTTAAATTACCATCAATAAACTTTTTGGAGAAAAATTTAGAATCAAAATTAAGATCTGATAATAAAAATCAAAACTCACAAAATGCTGAATTTTTAGAAAAAATTTTATTAGACTTTAATGTTAAAGGAAAAATTAAAGGGATAAGCCACGGCCCAGTAGTTACTCTTAATGAATTTGAACCTTCCCCAGGTATAAAAGTGTCAAAAATAATAAATCTTGCTGAGGATATAGCGCGTAACACTAGTTCAGTTTCTGCTAGAGTTTCTACAATTCCAGGAAAAAATACTGTTGGGATAGAAATTCCAAATGAAAAAAGAGATGATGTATATTTAAGAGAAATAATACAAGATAAAAAATTTAGCAGCAAAGATATAAAACTTCCTATAGCTCTTGGAAAAAGCATTTCTGGAATTCCTATAGTAGGAGATTTATCTGCAATGCCACATCTTCTAATCGCTGGAACTACCGGTTCTGGAAAATCAGTTTGTATAAATACAATTATAGTATCGTTACTTTATAAACATACTCCAGAAAATTGTAAATTTATCTTAATTGATCCAAAAATGTTGGAGCTCTCATCTTATGAAGGAATTCCACATTTATTATCTCCTGTAATTACAGAACCAAAAAAAGCAACCGCTGCACTGAGTTGGGTTGTGAAAGAAATGGAAAATAGATACAGAAAAATGACAGAAGTTGGTGTTCGTAATATAGACGGATTTAATTCTAAGTTTAAAGAAAAAATGCCTTACATAATAGTCGTTGTAGATGAAATGTCAGATCTTATGTTGGTAGCAGGAAAGGAAATAGAAAATTACATACAAAAACTTTCGCAAATGGCTAGAGCAGCGGGTATTCACATTATTATGGCCACGCAAAGACCGAGCGTTGATGTAATCACTGGAACAATCAAAGCAAATTTTCCAACCAGAATATCTTTTCAAGTAAGCTCCAAAATTGATAGCAGAACAATTCTAGGAGAACAAGGTGCTGAACAACTACTGGGTAAAGGTGATATGTTATTTATGTCATCAGCTAACAGAATTATCAGAATACATGGACCTTACATTGGAGAAAATGAAATTGAAAAAATTAATACATTTTTACGC
>MDTC01116351.1_pt1 | contig 11503 bp, 3 predicted proteins | sample 811181 | NCBI WGS metagenome assembly MDTC01 (sample SAMN05326644, study PRJNA326480) | marine metagenome | isolation source: seawater | place: Pacific Ocean: North | collected 2011 | reverse complement strand
GAATTACCTAAACCAGTTATATTTTCTAATGGTATATTTAAACCTACACTATCTAAAAACTCTTTAATAGCTACTTGAGCTTCAGGTGCTCTAGCTGTTAGTACAAAAACATCTTCAGTTCCTCTAGCTTCTTGTATCTTTTTAGCTATATCTAATAATGGACCAGGTTTACCATCAGTTACTTTGTTAAACTCTGAAAAGTCAAACACATAACCTTCTTCTAATAATCTAGAACCATCTTTAGCAAACTCTTCAGCATTTAATTTACCTTTAGTTCCATCAGGTGTTGTAAATAAAACGTCTGATTTAGTAGTAGCTAGTGTATCGTCAAAGTCAAAAACTCTAATCTTTTTAACTGGAGCATCTGGATTACGTGCAATTGCTAAAGCTTCATCAACTGTTTTAGCATAACCAATGACATCATTGTTGTTTCCTGATTTTTTAAATTTAACAACTTCATTAGATAAAGTTTTTATGTTAGAATCCTTAGCTTTTATAACTTCATCATTTAATTCTAAAAAGTTTTCACCAATAACTTCACCTTTGTTTTTACCTCCAACAACTTCTAAAGCGTACATGTTTGGATAGCCTAATGTTAAATCACTAAAGTATCTTTCAGTTTCAGACAATGTTTCGTTCCAAAAAGAAGGCATAGATTTTTGGAGTTGAACATTAAAATTATTATCCATTAGTTTAGGTATAACAGCTACGTTGTATTTATCTTTTAAAGCTTTTAAATCTATTTTTTTACCATTAAAATGCTGAGTTAACTTCATTACTATATACTCAGTGGGTATCATATGCTCATACCTTAAACTTGTAGAACTCATAGCAGGTCCAACATAATAATATTTAGCTAAAGCAGAAGACTTAAGCATGCTAGACATATTGCTTTTTAAAGACATCATTGTCATACCAAAACTAAGCTTATCTCCATTTTTACTCATGAAATCTAAATAATCAATTAAAGTGTTCCAAGACTCACTAGCTGATTTTTCTCTTTCATTAAAAGTTTCTTCAAAATGTTCTTTACTTTTAGAAGTTTGACTTGGCCCATCTTTAGGAATTTCAACATTACTTTCGTCAACGCTTATAGATTCTATAATTGTTTTTGGTGTTTTACCTTTAGACATCCTGTACTTCACGTCTACGCCAGGTATACTATTTAAAACATTGTTAATATAATCAGGCATACCTTCGAATATTTGGTATCTACCTTTTCCTATTTTACCAGAAGACGTGTTGTGTCCTTTTAATATTGTTAATGCTATTCTAACGGCTTCTGTTTTACCTTTTGTTTCTACTAAATTGTTCACATACTCTGACTCTAAAAGTCTTTGTTTAGCTATTAAAAAAGGATCATCAAAAGCTTGATTAAAGTTTTTTATCTCCCCTTTTAAATCTAAAGCTTTTATTAAGTTTTCATTTAGCTCTTTTTGTGCTATGTCTTCAATAATAAACTCACCTATATTGGGAAGACCTTTAATTTTTTCTTCTGCTTTAGCGTATTTTTTTAAGGGATTTAATAGTTCAGAAGCTAATTTAGTTAATGTTTTTTCTTTTTCTTTTAAACTTCCACCCCATATTTCATTAGGATTTTCATTTATAAAAGTTTTGTTTAAAGCATTTTTAATACTTTGTTTATTTATACCTAAGTTTTGACTAACTAAATTTTCAACAAAATCATTAGAGTGTAACTTAAATACTTCTTTTTGAGCGTTGCTACTAAACTTTAAACTAACACCAGAGTCAATTGCTTGAGCAATAGAGTTACTAAGCATGTCTGTAGGTATTTGTTTTAGTGTAGGGTTTTTAGTAAGAAAAGCATCCATTACATCTTCGCTAGCTAAAGTCTCCATAGTAGCGTCTTCACCTAGTTTACCTGCTATATTTCTAGCTAAAGCATCTTTTCTACCTCTAACATTAAAAAAATCAACAAACTCTTTATCATTAGGATTTAATCTTTCATATACTGTAGGGCCAGATGTTGGACTAGTATACATTAGATCTTGGCTTCCTTCGTATCTTTTTATTTCATTAGGTGATAAATTTTCTTTAATAGGTTTAACCAATATTTTTTCAGCACCTTTAGCTTTTTGCATAGCTACTAAATCAGCTATTGGTAAACCTGTTAGTATAGCTTCTTTGTTAGATCTTAAATATTCATTATAAGCCTCTCTAGTACCCATAGAATCTTTAATCTCTTTAAACAATTGAGTATCAAAAGCATTTTTTAAAGTTTTTCTAAAGTCTTTAAATATTTTATTTAAGTTACCTATAGCTTTATTGTTGTTAGGGTTTTCCTGTAACTTAGCTTTTACTTCTTTTAATGTTATATTTGTTTTAGGTACAGTTAAATTAGTAGATAAAGTACTTAAAATTATTTTAGCTTTTTTAAGTATAGAATTATATAAGTCTCCACCTGTTTTTATCTTAAGCTTATTTCTAAAGTTTAATTCAGCTTTAGTATCTATATCAGGTGTTATTGATTTATCTTCTATGTCAAATTCCCTACCACCTTCTTGTTTTTCACCAATTCTTTTTACTTTAACATCTTTTGGAGCTGCTCCTTTTTCTAATGTTTTTCTAGCAGTACCTACTTTTCTACCTAAATAACCACCTATATAACCAGCTAAATCTGTATTTTCAGATGGATTAAAAGCTTTTATATGAGTAATTAATGGTTTAGAAGTTTCAGCAACTAGATCAATATCACCTTTAGCTATAGCTTGTATTTCTGGTAAAAAATCTACTATTATATCTTGAAGAACTTGTTGCCCTTCTCTTGTTTCTAATAAATCTCTCCAGTCTTCATTGCTTTTATCCCTAGCATATAAGTCATATATATCTTTTATACTTTCTTCTCTAAGATCTCTTCTAGCTGATTTTTCCTTAGCTGTCTCTGATAGTGATTTTTTAAGACTAACCTCTTTTAAAACGTTGTCAATAATAGCTTCACTACTTTTAGCTTTAACATCTTTAATTACTTTAGATTCCTTAGCTTGTGATATAATATCAGTTGTTAATTGTCCTGAAGCTATAGCTTTACCCATACCTATTACAAAAGCAACTGCATCAGTGGATCCTTTAAAGTCGAAACTCATTTCACCATTAGTAGACTTCATTAAACCTTCATTAGTTCCAACACCAAACAAAGTCGCAAAGTCATTAGAAATAGGTACGTTATTATTACCTACTTCTTCCAAGAAGTTCATAACAAGTTCATCTGCCATTTCAGAAACTTGAGCATCTCTTTTAGTTATTCTTTTTAAAACTATTCTACCTTCAGTAGTTTGACTAAGATAATCTACTATAGAATTAGCTAATGGTTGAAAGTCTTTAGAGTTTCTACCTATTAATTTACTAAAAGCCCAATGACCAATCTCATGAGTACCTACTTGTCTTTTATCATTTTTAATAGCTACTTCTTTAAATATTATAGATTTAGTTTTACCATCAGGGGAAAAACCTTCAGCTATATCTACACCATTTACAATACCTTCTGCTAAACTTTGTTTTAAACCTTTGTAATTTTCTTTAACATTAGCTATAACATCTTCAGAAACACCTTCTTTATTTAGTCTTTCTATAGTTTCAGTTTCCATATTGTTTAACAATATACCTGCATCTTTATTAGTCTCAGACAATATTAATTGTACATCAATACCTTTCTCTTGGTTTATAGCTTTTTGCCTTTCGTAGTTAGCAGTTATCTCTTCAGCAACGTATATATCGTAAGCTTCAGCCTGTATAGCTGATTCTTGTATATCATCTACTTTATTTCTATTAGCTTTTAAGTTTTCTTTAGCTTGTGAAACTATTCTTTCATATCTTTCTGGGTTTAATTCTTTTTGTAACACCCAATCATTACCAAACGCACCTGAATTTTTCCAAGTTTTAGAATCAAATTCTAAAGCATCAAAATTTGCTTTTTCTAACTCTAATAAATTCTGTTTAGTTTGTTTAGATATTTTGTTGTTATTTAATATATTTTTAACATTAGTTCTAATGTTCTCTTGCTTAGAATAATTTTCAACTAAAGAGTTCATAGCTTGATTACTGAGAGATGTAGATATTTGGTTAAACTTTTTATCTAGCATTACTCTTTGCTTATCTTTTAAGCTATTTATATTTTGCTCAACTGCGTCTATATTTATACCGTTAGCAACCATATTAATTTTTTGGCTTTCTAAGTTAGCTACTTGCCCACTTATATTTCTAAATTCAGCCATAGAATTGTAATCGGTAAATGTAGCTGCAACAGCGCCAGCTATAAATGGAGAAGCTGTCATACCAAATCCAAATAAACCACCTACAAATGCTGCGTGATCAACATCTTGAAGAGCATTTTTCCCATCTATTAAGTTTTGAGCAACTTGAGTTAAACCTTCACCAACCATTTCAGAAGCAGTTTCTAAAGGTAGTTGAGGAAGTTTACTTTTAAAGTATTGTTTCATAGCATCTTTATACTCAAATATACTTCTTTCTCCCATTTTAGAAATTAAGTTACCACCTCTTCTTAGTATAGGAACAGTAGTTAATCTTTCAAATATAGCTTCAGAAGCTCCATAACCTATAGCAGCGGCAGCTTGTTTCCACTCAGATCTATAGACACCAGTTTTTCTTTCTTCCATATCATCTTGCATCCAATGATCTCCAGCTGAATAAGCACCCATTAATATTGGACCTAACGTACCACCACTTAAAATCATTGTGGCTAATATAGGTATTTGAGTAGAAACCTCTTGAGCTACAAACGTTCCAAAATCACCAGCAAAAGCACTTCTACCTCCCCATTTGTCTTGGTGAAAACCTACATCTTTAGAAAAGTTTTTTCTTATTTGCTCTTTTTTATCAGTCCACTCTTGTCCCCAATCAGCAAGTGCGTCGTCGTAGTCATCCCATATTTTTTGCTCTTCATCCCATTCTTCAGATGTTAGATCTGCGTCCATTAAAGCTCCAAAAGCGTGAACTCCATATCCAATGCCTTTAGCTGCTTTAGCCCCCATGTAAGATGTTCCAATACCTATATCTCCAAACATTAAAGCTGTATTGTTTATAGATTTCCTCCAAGTGTTATAATCCCTGTTTAACATGTCTAAAGAAGTGTTTATATCTCCAGCTTCGTCTTGAAGTTCCCATGTTTGGTTCATCCTAGATAACATAGTGTCTAACCTACTTTTTTTACCGCCAATAGCAGAATTATATTGATTAAGTAAGGATTTAGGAACTGTTTTACCATTCTTTAATGTAATTCTCTCTCCATCACCAGGTGGAAAATCTTTAGTAGGATCATTATATATTTCTTCAAAATAATCTATTAACAAATTGTCTTCGTTGTTTGGATCTTGATAGTTTTCTAATTCTATTTTATTTAAAGCTTGCAACTTGTAAGCTTCGTCAATGTTTGAATCTGATTTTGTTAGAGAAGCTCCAAGTAGTTTACCTCTATCTTCTTCAGTGGCATTTGCTAAATACTTATCCCAATGGCTATTTAAAGCCTCTGCTCTATTTTTCTCATATAAGTTTCTAGCAATTTGAGTTTTTATTTCTTCATCACTAGCAAGTGGTTGGTTGAATTTAGTTCTTTGAATATTAATACTGTTTTTAGTTTCATTCCATCTAGGAGATCCTTCGCCATAGTTGCTTTGACCTTTTGCAGTTTCTCTAATCACCTCTGTTAAACCAAAGACATCATTATCAAAAGAGTTTGTTTCATAATTATAACCTGGCCTTAATCTAAGATATCTGTTTATTTCTTCTTTTCCTTTGACATAAGGGTCTTCATAAGCTTGTAAAGATATTTTACCTTGTTTGTATAATTTTTCAACAAATATTTCTCTTTTAGTTTTAAAAAGATTTTCGTTATATTTAAACTCTTTAAATTCTCCTATATTAGTTTTTGATTGCGAAAAACCACCATAAATATCAAGCTGGTTTTTATCGTTTTCATTTAAACCAACGCCACCTAATCTTGTGTCTTCTGGGTTAAAAGGTTTGTTAAACACTTCATTAGCTATTTCAGCTTCTTCACTTAAGCTTTTTACTATAGCAACTTGATTTACACCGTTTTTATTTAAAAAACTAATTAATTCTTTTTTATTACTATAAGGATTCTTCTTGTCTAACTTTATAATTGTTTCTGTTCCTTTACTAGGGTTTTTTACTATAAGTCTATTAGATATATCATCTGTTAAAGCATCTACATATTCAAATTCAAAACCTTTGTATCTGTTTTTTAAAAAAGGTATAAACTTTTCTTTTTGTTCAGAGTCTGACATAGTAAAAAATGCATCTCCTTTAGAGGTGTCTTCTCCTTTTTGTCTAAAAGCCCAGTCATGAACACCTGTTTCAAGCTTTTTTCTTTTACCACTTTTATCATAAGTAAAATAGCTAACAACTGGATTTGATAAACCTATTCTATTTAGATCTTCATTTTTATTTTTTACGTTAATATCTAAATCTTTGTTCTTTTTTATAGTTAAATTATTTATTAAAGAACTATATTTTCTTTCATCAATTTCTTTTTTCTTAAACTGATCTAAATAGCTTGATTTAGATGTTTCAAACTCTTGATTTATTTGATCTTGTTTATTTTTAAAATTTTTATTAACGTCTTCTTCTGAAAATATTTCATTAGATTGAGGTATTATACCTGTTTTATCTTTATTGTCTAATAAGTTTACAGTTGGTAATTGGCTTTGGTCTTTGTCAAAACCAGCATTTACTTTAAAGTTTTTAAATTCTTTATTTTTATCTGATAGTAAATTACCTATATTTAAATGTTCATATAGTTTAAATAATTTTTCGTCTGTATTAAATTGCTCTCTAAAATCTTCTATTGAATCAGGAATATTCATGTAATTTGCTAGAAATAAACTTTTATTTCTAATAAAATCATACAACTCTTTATCCTTAGGAGGATCTGTAACTATGTTATTTATCATAATTTTTAATATATATAATTAAAATTTACTTCCATCTCTTATTAATTCTACTTCATCTTGAGTGCTAAAAGGCACACCTAAAACAGACATTAAATTTCTTTTACTATCATTTGTCATTATATTGTTTACAAAACTAACTGTTTTATCTTCTTCTATACCTGTAGTTGCGTATCCACCGCTAAAATCACCTTTAATTATATCTTTGTTAACAACATATATAGTGTTATTATTATTTAAAGAAGAGTTTATATCTTTTGGTACAGTTATACCTTGTCTATCATACTCTTCGACAAGTTGATCACCTGTCATGAAAATTTGTTTTTCTCTGTTAAAACCTGGTATAGATCTAGTCTTTTGAACGTGAAATTTCATATCGTCCGAATTAAAGTAATTTTCAACTAAGTCATTAAAACTGCTAGGACCATCGTTTCTTACATATTTACCATTAACTAAATTAACTTGAAGTCCTAAAAGAGTTTCCAAAGGTTGCACTAAATCTTTTTCATCTTTCTTTATAGCCGATATATTTTTTGTTGTTCTACCATCTGACATAAAAGATTTATATTTGTTCTCTTGATCTTGTATCACAGTAACTGTTTCATTTTGATTGTATTCCATGCTATAAAACCTAGCTAGACCAATACTAGCATCATTTCTCATTTTAGCTTGTATGTCAAGATACTCGTCTTTATCTATTTTTTTATCTTGGTTACCAAACTGTTGAGCTATATCTTCAAACTTTCCACTCTCATTTATTTGTTTTATTGATTCTTCAACGTTTATATTGTTAAAGGTGTCCCAAGATATATCTTTTAAATTACTATCTTCTAACTTGCCTAAAAACTGTAATTGGTCCCAATCCTCATCAAAACCAGCTTGTTTAGTCTTGTCCATTAACCACTGTTTGTGGTTATTAAGAAGAACTTGTTCAGCATTTAATTCTCCTGATATTTTAACTGTTTTCTCAGTATTAGAAGCGATATCAAATTTCTTTGTAATATATTGAGTAGGTTTTAAATCTTCAAAACCTTTTACTTCACTTGCTATTTTAGCTCTTTTAGCTTTACTACTAAGTAGTTTATCTCCTGATATTACTTGATCTGATAAAGTTTGACCAGTATTATTAAAAGCTTGAACAGATGCCCAAACATCTCTTTCTACTTGTTTACCGTCAGGGCTTACAAAACTTATAGTAGCGTGACCATTAGCGTTATTAGATACCTTAATGTCACTAGCTCTTTGACTTGCTAGACCAGCGTTAAATTCTATTAGATCTGTATTATTTAAAGCTTTTCTACTTAGTCTATTCTCTAAAGATCCAACTTCAACAGCATATAAATGATTTTTATATATATTAAGATCATTAGTTGCTAAAACACTGTATGTTGCTATAGATTCTAAATTAGAAGTTCCCTGAGACAATGTTTTATAATAGTTATCTTTATCTTCTTGAGTAGCACCTGGAGAAAAAGCTTTTGTTTTAGCAGCACCAATAATCTCAGCCTGCTCTCTAGCATAAGAAGTTAAAGCGGCTTTAGTTTCAGCACTTGCGCTACTAAGTTTAGCGCTATATATTTGCGTTAACTCTTCAGTAGTAGCATCACCTAATAACATAGCTTTTTCACTTCTTTCTCTTTGCTCTGCTTGTCTTTTTGCTATTTGATTTACAAAAGTATTTGATATATTACCTAATCTATCTAAACTAGCAGCTGTGCTTTGCCTTGGATCTGGGGCTTGTAAATTTACGTTTCTTTGACTCATTTTATAACTTTTTAAAATCTACATCAATCTTAGAGTAATCAACCATATCATAACCGTTTTCATCTACAACTACAGCTTCTTTACTAATTTCATCAGACATAACACCAGTATATCTACCAGGTTTGTTTATATAACTAAACTCATATATATTTAAACCTGATTTAGATTTACCTATAACTTTATAATTATGTTTCAATCTTCTATCACTAAGATCAACAGCTGTTTGTCCACCTGTTATGTCTACTCCAGAAGTAGCACCAGGATTACTATAACTTGGAACAGTATACGTTGGAACAGGATTAGGATTTGCCGTATAAGGAGCGTTGTAACTACCAAAATAATCAACATTATTTTCATAGTTTGGTGTGCTACTGGTTGGGTTTATAGCGCTTGGTGTTGGCGCTAATCCAGCTCCAGCGATACTTAAACCAGCTCCACCTACTGTTTGTAGACCACCAATTATAGCGTCTGAGGAAGCTTGTCTATTAGCTATTTCAGTCGATCTTTGGAAATCATATTCTCCATATAATCTATCAATTTCAGCTTGTTCTCTATCTGATCTACCTCCAGCAGCTCTTTCCTCAGCTGATATAGCTTGACCTTCTATATCTATTTTTCTACCTTCTAAACTTAATTTTTGTTGTTCTAAACTTAAAAGTTGTTGATTAGCTTGTTGTTCACCTGAAGCTCTTAATTTTTGGTTTTGCGCCTCTTGTCTTTGTATATCTGCTGCAACACCTCTTTTGCTTTGTAAAGCTGCCTGCGCTAAAGCAGTGGCTCCACCAGCGCCAGCACCAGTAGCAGCTATTGTATCTAATGTATTAGCTAAAGCAATATCAGTTTGCTCCATTTGTATTTCAGCTGCTTCTGTAGCGACACCTAAGTTAGCATATGGATTAGTTACTAATGACTTCATATCATCTACATCTGCTTTTAACGCATCTATACCACTCTTCATTTCCCTAATTTTACCAGAGGCATCGTAAACAGGTTCTCTATTATCTAAAGCTGTATTTATATCTGAGTTTAAATCAGAAGCCGCGCTAGCAGCATCATTAGCTCTCTTATTTTTAATACCTGCGTCTATACCAGATGCAATTAGTATAGTCGCTCCAGCTACTATAGCTACTGTTGCAAATGCCATAATATTCTATTTTTTATTATTAATATATTTTTCATAATCCTCTAAATTAAGTGAAACTATTTCTCTTTCAAGTTCTTCAATATTTTTATTGTTAGTTGGATTTTTATGTACGTTTACAACTATAGAGTCTTCATTAGCATAAACCGCTCTTTGTACACCAGGTTTAGAAACAACATAACAAGGAGCTTCATAATCTTCTACTGAATTTTTATCTGATAAAGTTAAATGTCCCTTTAATAAGAAGAATATGTGTAAATGATTATGTATTGCACCTACCATTACCATACCTTTTTTAATTGTTAATTCTCTCAGATATATTTGATCAGCGAAAATATGTTTTAAAGGAAATAAGTCGTTTTTAATTATACTATTACCATCACCATACACATCAATACCATCTATTTTTTTACTATCAATTTTTTTTATAGCCTTTTGTATAGCTTGTATTTTATTCATTTAATTTAATTTAATAAGAAGATAAAACAAAATTAGTTCCTGCAGCCCATATTTCTTTAGGTCCACCTAATTGAGTTGTTTCATCTGTTTCAATTTTAACTGTAGCAAAATAACCTTTAATACCACTCATTTGAGCTCCAAATAGTATTTCACCAGACGCAGCAGCTGAATTATTTCTTAAATTAGCTACATACCTATTTTCTTTTCTATCAAAACCAGCTCTTAAAGTATAACCAGTGTTAGCATCTACATAAGATCCTTCGTCGTAGCTTTTTATAGATGTAATAGAATCATTGCTTTGTACGTAAGATCCTGCAGCTCCACTTGGATTAGGATCTCGACCAGTAAATCCAGAGTTGTATGATACAACCTCCCAACCGTTGCTACCTTCGTAGAATATAGTGTTAAAATTTTTAGTTACGTTAGGTTGAGTGTTAAACACTATAGTTACATTAGACGGTTTTCTAACACCATAAAAACTACCTCTAGTATCATCAGCTCCATTTTCATGATAATGCTCATATAACTTGTAATCTTGAACACTATAAAACTTATTTAAAGTACTAAATACTAAATTAGGTTTATAAGTAAACAAACTAACCCAACCGTTTATACGTTCATCAAAAGATAATGTTTTGTAAGTTGTCTCATCTGTACTAACTTGATTTGAGTTCTTCTGTAAAGACACAACATAATTTTTATTATGTATATCCCAACCACCTATTACTTTACCTTTTGTTTTGTAGTTAAACGTTATAGTCCCACTTAAACCACTTGTAAAACCTTGAGAGTTATAAACAGTGTAAGTGGTTCCAGATACTTCTAAAAACACAACGTATCCTGGTTGACCGCTTATAGTCATTCCAGGAGTTAAAGCAACTGTAGATGTTACAACTACCTTACCTGTGTTAATAGCACCTGCTGATGAAAAAGTTGTAGATATAGATTGCGTCGTTGAAGAGTCAGATATTTCAGCTAGATTATCTCTAAAGTAATCTTGCATACCATACATACTAATTTCTGTTAATCCATCATTAGACAACCTCATTACAGCATTACGATTTTTATCAGAAAAATACTTCCTATAGTTATATATTGCAAATGATTCAGGATTTTTACTTATTCCGTACTCTCCCTTGTAGGGTACAATCTGACCTATAACAGTTTTAGCCGCTTGAGTTTCCGTACCACTTTC
>MDTC01083114.1_pt1 | contig 11503 bp, 8 predicted proteins | sample 811181 | NCBI WGS metagenome assembly MDTC01 (sample SAMN05326644, study PRJNA326480) | marine metagenome | isolation source: seawater | place: Pacific Ocean: North | collected 2011 | reverse complement strand
GTATGTTTTTTCTTCTCCGCCATGTTTACCATTCCAAACGAGTAGTCTTTTTTTATCCCACTGCCAACCAAGTTTACGAAAATCGTTGTCACATTCTTCTGGTTCTATTTGATCATAAGTGACACGAGGTTCACCTTTCTTAGCGGTTAATCTCGGGAAAATAGCTCGATCACGAGGGTTTACTTTTCGTCCAACATGGCATGTAATTGTCTGTTCTTTTCCAGTAGGGATTTCATCGGTCTTCGGATCTTTCCGTTTTGCATTTTTGTATACAAGTGATCTCATTTGCTTTTGGTAATTGTTTTTTGCAGGCTTTAATTCACTCTTATATTCGGTATAAGGCCCCCCATCTAAGCCAACATAAGGAAGGTCGCTGATTGCTTCAACAGAGGTAATATCTCGTTTAGCGGTTCGAACTGGGTGGGTGATTTTGTCTTTAGGGCTATCAGTCTTCCAACCAATGAAAATTAAGCGTTTTCGCGTTTGCGGAACGCCGTAATCGTTGGCCCAAAGTACTTTGATTTCACATTCATAATCAATCGATTTGAAGGCGTCCTTAACCAACTTTGGAACAACTACAACTTGTTTGCTTTTTCCGAGCTTAACTTTAGAGGTTAACATCCCGGGGACATTTTCCATGATGTACCATCGGGGTTGAAAGTGTTCGACATAATTAACGAATTCGAGAAATAGTTTATTTCGCGGATCTTGAATGAATGTATGTCTTAGTTCATCTGCACTCTTATCACCCCATGACCATTTTTCTAGATTCCCTTCACGAAGTAAACTGATTATTTTTGAACGGCCTATGTTGGAAAATCCAGGGCAAGGAGGTCCGCCTGCGATAATGTCAATCTCATCCTTAGTAATCCCTTTTCGATTGATTAGTTCAGCTTCCATCTGCTCGGGCTTAAAATTAGTAATATCTTTACACATTGCTACATGATCTGGGAAATTATACTCATAGGTTTTTACGGCCTTTGGACAGTGTTCCACAGAACCAACAACGTTAATTCCGGCAAGTTCGAGACCTAAACTAAGTCCACCTGCACCTGCAAAGAGATCAACGGCGTTGAACTTCTTCTTTGCCATATATATCAACCCCAGTCGAAGGTTATTGAAGCCTATGTCACCAAGAATTCGCTTCTGTGAGGCTGTCCCATGTTCCAGCCAAGCTATCGTTGAGCTGGTCAAGATCATTAAGAGCGAGCAAGTAGGATATGTCACTGACAGAGGCAGGAATGAATTTGCCTAGCTCTGCAGGGAATACAGGCGAATTTTCTTTGATCGGGCAGACTACAAATCGACCAACGGTATAAGTTGAGTAGTACTCATTACGGCGTTCATCGTCGTATTTCATGGATACAAGAACCTCTTCAATTCGTGATCGACATCCATGGCGCTCTGCCCATTCAATCATCTCATCGATGTATTCAGGTAATGTCTTCCCATCACCGTCTGAGATGAGATGGAGAGCGACGAGTGTTAGCCGTTTCTCGATATTGTGGTCGAGTTGTGCAATATGATTAATCTTGACACGAGGAGGCTCTTCACTGTAAGATTTAACTTCGACAGCCCACTCTTCTGATGCGAGATCATGAATTCCACCGTCGGGGCCCCGCCAACATGAGACAATGTGGTTGGGCGTGTGAGCATCTCCAAGTTTCTTGACAACTTCCATTTCGCCGATTAATCCACGTTGGGCTGGGATGCCGATGGGTTCGCGAGGAGGAGCCCAAAGAGCACGATGTTCATCGACAATCCGCTTTATTGTTTCAATCGAAATTTTGCCGTCACTCATTTCCATCATCACTTCTGCAGCAAACAGTTCCATTGCAAATCTCCATCGCTGTTCAGCAATAATATCAACTGCTTTCAAATACGAATTTCCAACTTTGAATGTCGCCGATTTTAAACCAATTCCAGCAGTCAATCGTCTTCGAATGTCAATTTCACTTTCCTCGACTTGGACAATGAGATGGTAGCGGTCTCGTGCATCAATGCCTACGAGAAAACCGTTGCGAACTGGTTGGATATGGGGTGAATCATCGCTAATATTGACACCTCCCTCAAGGATATCTAGTTCCACGAGGTTGAGGATTTCACGTACTTCTGCTAAGTATTCACTTTTTTTATCATTCATCTAAATCACCTTTTAATCCACGAACTGTAAGCGCTGCACGAATATCAGAGAGTGGGCCTTCAGTCTCCGGGAAACGAAGGGCTAAGCCGACAATTGGAGTTTTACCTTCGGGAAGGTCTATTCTCGTTTTTGAACCATCGGAGGCCTTTGAACCAGGTGCAACAAAATACACAATTAATGCCGGTTTATCTGGTGCGATATTACGCACCTTTTCTCTATCGTTTGGATCGCTTATTGCCCGTATATTACCTGTTCCGGGCCCTTCGATTCCAATTTGAGAACGGCCCACATATCGAGGAGTCATGGCGTGAGGTAAGCTAGACACTGGTGAAATTGACTGTTTTGTATCAACAGTTTCCCAATCTCGACCAAGGTGAGCAACAACGAAATTATCTAAATCGTCTGTCTTTTTGATAAATCGTATGAGTCCCTTTGTATCAAATGCAGCGTTAGGTGGCCCTGGTAGTTCGATTTTTTCTAGGAACTTGATGATAGAATTCTTTTCGATATTTCCCCAAACGTAGCCTCGTGTAGTGGCTTCATTGGGTGACTTGAGACTCTTGAAGAGGTTCTCAGCAGCTTCATAATTAGAACGAAGTTGTCTTGGGTTATGAATCGGTAAGTGTATGCTTTCAGTTGTCCGGTTTGAATAATTATATATGTTCTTGATAGCATATTTCATTTTGTTCCGAGCAGTTGGTCTCAGTTCATCATGCCAAGGTATTCTCACTGCGACATCGATTGGACTTACTCCAAGCATAGCATAGCGGTCAATATCTCGACGAACAGCATCCTCTGCTTTCACTAGCCATTCAAACCATGAGTAAAGATGTTCAGTTGTATGTACTCGTACAAGATCATCGTATCCTTGCCGGTATCCAAACCAACGACCCATTTGCATGAGTGAATCATACATGCGTGTTTTTCTCATGTACATAGAAATTGTAAGACCTTCAAGTGTTAATCCCCGACTTAATTTATTTCCTCCTATTGCTATGACATTCAAACCATCTGGATAGGAATCATAATCTAAAATTTCATCAGATTCAGAGTTAATCATCATGACTTTTACGTCTTGAATCCAGCCCTCTGCGTCGATGAGCAGGTGGGAGAATTCCGAAAATGTCTCGATAGTAGGGAACTTGGACATAAATTCCTTCTTCCATCTCTTCCCTAGGTTCTCGAGGAATTCTTCTTGTTCAAACATTGATTCAGCTTGCACTTTCCAGCACGTCATGAGGTCATCTACCATACTATGGATGACAGATTGATCTTTATTAAGCCGGCTGACATGTACAAGCATTGAATGGTGAAGCGGATTGATGTTCTTTCCTTGTTGGCGCCTGTGATCTTTCAATGCCCCAGTGAGAACAAAATCCATCATTGCTTCTTTGAGGGCTGCTGGAATAGTCTCTTCGATGTTTGTCTCAACAGTCAATTCAACTTCCATAATTTCCTCTGCAGTTTCCTCGGCGTGAAGAATAACGTATGCTCCTTCTTCATCACCTTCTGCTCCAAAGAAGCGTTGTGCTCCAAAATAGTCGTCAGGCTTTGCTAAATTCATGATGAAGTCACGAGGATAGAGGCTCATGCCGAGTTCTTCAGTTTCTTTGAAAGGATCGATTAGAACGTTTGCATAAGGCGTTGCAGTATAGCCGATGTAAGCAGATTTTGGGAATTGCTGAATGATTTTACGAACTAAAAAGTTGGTCTTAGACGGGTCGGAATCGTCATCAGTTGGGTCTTCCTCTTCTTCATCCTCGTCTTTGCCTTCCAGTGATGAATCAGCAAATGGTTCTTCATCATCCCCATCACCTCCAGTATTGACGGTAGCATGGTCCGCTTCATCGTCAATGATGAGTACCTTGTGTTGAGTTCTAATTTCCGTGGAACTGTTTCCAATGCCGTTGAGTAGATGTTGCAAAACGGACGTGTTTTTCTTTGTAATTGCGACCAAAACCTCGCCATTTTCAAGAGAATGCTTCATATCTTCATCAATAATTGTGAATTCTCCGGAACCTATGTCGGTCGTTATGTCAGTAAGAAAGCGAAAGGAGTTGGTTTCAGGTGGTTGGATTGCCCTAAACGGGGCGTGAGCCTTAATATTTTTATTTCCAAAAACGTCTTTGTGAAGCCTCAATTGCGTTTGCCGTCTTAAATCATTAAGAATGCCTGACAGGACTACTATGAATGAGAATCCCTCATCCACCGCTCTTGAAATCAATCCTGAAAAATGTCCCGTTTTACCCGATTGTACATATCCTACTACAAGGCCGTAACATCGTTCTTTTTCTTCGAATTTATGTTCAACGAGATTGATAATATCTCGCGTTGTTTCCTCGATTCCATCGAGTGATTTTTTAGGTAATTTCCCCAAGGATTCTTGCCAAGCTCTGTACGCTTTGAAATGATCCTTATTCGGATGCGATTTTCCGGTTTGGAGAATTTCTTCATGATTGAGAGTGGTAACAAGCGTACTCGAAACTCGGTGAGCAGTAGTGCCTTGGAGGTTTGGTTCCATTAGAGTAAATTCCTCTTGCGATAATCCTTCAACGAAAGACTGCAAGTATTTTTCCTTTCTTGCTTTGTGGAGTTCACGCAGCAGTTCAAGGCGCTTACTCATTTGTTCTCCACTCCTTAATAGATTCAATAAAATTATCTCGTTCTTCATCAGAACCTGTAAAGGTGAGGACAATGTCTCGATCGTTTTGTTCCACTGATGTGATAATTTTTCGAGGCTTGAGTTTTTTCTTTCTTTCCCTAACCCTTGCCTTAGGATCAGAAATGGTGGGCCCGTCTTCGCCCCCATTACTTGTAACGTCATCTGTTATGTTGCCAAGTTGCTCTTTGCGTTTCTTATGAGCATTTCCGTCTTTTCTATATCTCTTGTCAAACGCATCGAAGAAGGAGATTTCTTTTCCGTTTTCAATAGGGCCCCACTTGCGTTCTTTCTTAGAGTCGTCTAAAAGTCTGCGTAGGAATTCCTTCGGAAGTTTCACTTCGGTTTTGGTAGGGTTCAACCCGAAGAGTTTGATGTGATCCGATGGGATGTCAATGAAAATCTTTCCAAGTTTTGCGTGCTCATCGTTTCGATTGACGCCATTGCCGAACATTCCTTGCCAATTACCATACTGGATCAATCGTTCATTACGATAAATATACAACCCCTGCATATCGTTCGCTCTTTTGTAACCCTTGTTGATCTCCAGTGAGGATTTATTTTGTATGGTTTTGGTGTGTGGCAAAATGATATACTCGACTTTGACATTAAGTTGTACGTTATTGTTATCATAGGCAACTGTTTGCTGATTTGAAGACACTGTTCCAAAATCAATATCATCTTCCATTGGCATACCAGGGTGAAGTGGCTGAATGCATTTGCTACTGCTGCCATTACCAATATTAATGGTGACTTCTTCTTTTTCGAGTATACGATGAAATGTGAGCCCTAAGTGGATCATTACACGCTTCAACTCTTTACTCAAGGAGGTCTTGTAATTTTCATTGATTGCCACGAATTGGTCAACAGCGTGAATGCTTTCAAGAAGTACAAAAGTAGACCACTCTTCTTCCAGCATTTTTTGATAACAAAATTTGTAGGCAGGAGAGTCGTCTCCGTCAGCATCTGAAACAGGGTATTTCATCAATTTGTTTTGATTATTTTTGAGTATGTAAGGTGCGGAAATTCTTCGAAGTGAGGGAGCATTTTCTCCTTGCCTTGAAACAATGGTGACTTCATTGGCTTGAGCTAGAGATGAGAGTTTCAATCCTACGCCAAATACGCCTAACTTACTCGCATCAGTTTTTGTAGAGTGGCCCAGTTTCATGATATCATCAAATTGGTCCTCAGCAATTCCTGTACCGTTATCGAAAATCGCAATAAAGAGTTCATCTTCAAAATTACCAGGATTGATCACAATATCTACTTCTTTGGCGCCTTCATCTATGCCGTTATCGACCAAATCAGCAATGGATTGCCCAAGGTCATAGTTTTGCCCTTGATAGACTTTCATCATCCCATTAGGGTCAGACTCCCAATCAACTAATTCGTTGCTCATAGGAAAACCACCTTTCCGAGAGTATATTAATACCTACGCATAATTAACATTATGGCCGATCATGGACTTTTGTTGGATGAGTTTCTTTCTAACTGTAAGAAACAAGGCTTAGAAGAAGAATTGATTAAACAGGTTTTTGATTATTTGATGAAAAATCAGTATCTATCCCCTGGTTCTCGTGCGGGAGCCCAAATTGATCTGCGACGGCTCTTGGAGAAATCTTTGGAGGGAGCAAAGTGAGATTGAAGTATCTTGTCATATGCGATATAGGACCATTTAGAGGCCGGCATATCTTCGATTTTTCGGACAAAGGTGAGCAATCAGGATATGCTTTTTTCGCAAAAAATGGTCGTGGAAAAACAACAATTTACAACGCCATGAAATGGGCTTTATTCGGAACAGTTCGTCAAAAATCAAAGTTGGTTAACACGACAGTAGTCGAAGGAAAAAACCGACCAGTCGTTGATGAAACCGATCAAGATAACATGCTCATGAATCTCGATGCTTGGATGGACGACACTCCACAGAGCATGTCCGTCCTTTTTGTTGCTGAAGGTGACTTTGGAGAACTCCAAGTCCAAAGAACTGCATCCTGTAATACGATTGCTCGCAAGGATAAAGATTTAGATTTTTCATTGAATGTCTCACTTGGAGGGGAATCCTTTCAATCGAATGCTGCTGAAGAACAAATTGCAAAGATTTTTCCATCCGAATTAGAACGTTTCTTTTTCATTGATGGAGAAGAAGTTGAAGCTTATACTACAATGATGAAATCATCTACAAATGGAATAATTGATGACATTAAGTCCATTCTCCGCCTTCCGTCTCTCACCCGAGGCATTGAAGATTTGAAGGCAGTGCGACGTTCTTATGATGATGCAATCGATGCAGACACCAAACGACAAAAACGAGACTCAAAACGTGCCGACAATGCGAGAAACCTGCAAGGTCAACTTTCTACGGTTCGTAAACAAGTGACTGAATTAGAGGATGAAGTAAAACGATTAAACACTCGCAAAGATGAATTTGATGAAAAAATGGCCCAGCATGAAGAACTCGAACTTTTCGTAAGAGAAAAGATTGCTATTGATTCTAAAATTGAAATATTAGAGGGTTCGATGAAAAAAGGGCTTGAAACATTCATTAAAGATTTTTCAGAGGCAGGCAACATTATTTTGTGGAAGAAAATGAAACCAATCTATGAGTCCTTGGCTGAACAAAATGATGCCAACCAAAGCCGCCATTTCCAGCTTGGTCAGTTGCAAAAAGAGGCCGATAAGCTTCAAAATACAATTGATATGTTTGAATCAGTCTGTGACAAGTGCAATCAACCTGTGAAAGATGCTGATAAATTCCTTGCTGAGCGGGAAAAAGAAAAAGATGCGATCATCAAAGAGATTACGAGTTTAGAATCATTCGGATCCTCCGACGTCAAGGCTTTAAGAGTTAAATTGCATGCTTTACAAGATTACTTCCAACCCTCAAATGGTTCTCTCGCCCGCGTCAAACGCTCTTATGAAGATTATACTACTCAACAACAACAATATCTTGAACTTAAGGAACGTCAAGACAATCTAGCAGAATTAGTTACTGAAGACAATACAAAGGAAATTACTGAATTGGCTACAAAATCAGCACAAACCTCTCAAGCACTTCTAAAAAAGGAGAAGGATTTGAAGGCTGCAAAGTTTCGAGAAGATGAACTTGAGAGAAGTTATGCGAACGCACGTCCGAATTCTAAAGATTCAAATCAGATTGATACCGTATTTGAGTTAAGAGATACTATTAAGAGGTTTATTGTTGGTATCGAAGACACAGTGCTTTCATATTCGGAACGTGCAACCAAAGAAGTTGAGATTGAAGCATCGAAGGTATTTATTGAGTTGAGTAACGCACCTGAAGCATTCAGTGGCATCAAATTAAACAAGCAATTTAAAGCTCGAATCTATGGTACTGACAACAGACCAGTGATTAATCCTTCAAGTGGAATGGAGGTCATGATGACTCTTTCAATCATCGATGCGCTTAGGACAGTCTCTCGATTGGATGCTCCGGTCTTTTTCGATACTCCGGCTCGCTCTTTGGATAAAGATCACAAGAATGGAATGTTGAACTATTTTTGGCGTAAAGATCGAACACAATTCCTTATCTTTGCTCATTCAGGAGAATTCACAGTTGAGGAAATTGTAGAAAATGATCTTGCGACTTTTAGGAAGGCATGGGAATTGTTTTGGCCGGTTGATATGGTGGAACAGTGCATTCATTGCTGGTCTGATAAAGTGACCCATGTCTCTAAAAATGAGAACAGCTGTAAAGACTGTGAAAAGATCACGGATAAACGCAAACGACAAACAAATGCCAAACTTGTAGATTTGACAAATGGAGGTGTATAACATGAGCGATTTTGAGGTAAAAGACGGAACTCTTGAGATCAGCAAAGAAGCTCATTCATTTCTTGACGATTTAGAATACAATCCTAAGAAACATATTTTCGATCAAATTAAGTTTTTTGGAGTTAATCAAAAAAACGACATTTTCAAATTAGGCTTTTCAATTGGATATGTTATGCAACTGGAATTTCGTGATAGTGATGCTGCATCACGAATGACCATTGCCCCTAGAGGATTTACGTACGATGCATACAGAACATTCCTAGAAAATGAAGCACTTCATCGAAAAATGTCGATTGGGGGATTGCTAAGCGCTTATGCCAACGCAGGTCTTCTTTATCTCAAAAAACATTTAGCAAATGGTAAAAGTATTCTCGATTTGTTCGAACTTTAATATCTACTAGTCTGTTCATTAAGATTGTAGGGTGCGTGTATAGTGAGATTTAAGATCATTATTCCATTAGGAATTATATGGCTGCTGGAAATTGGACTGGATGGACTGATTCCATAGTTTACCTTCTGCAAGCGAAAGAGATTAAAATCGGAGATGAGTTTTCTTTAGAACAAATGTATAGTTGTGAACTAATTTTAAAACAAACTTATCCCAAAAATAATGAGATACGAGCAAAAATACGTCAGCAACTACAGATCTTAAGGGATTATGAATATATTGAGTTTTTAGATAATCAAGGTAGATACCTTCGAATACGATGACCCTTGGATTTAGAAAATTTAAAACTTTTAACTACAATTATATTCTACTCTTGAAATCAGAGAGATATAAGATAGTTTGAATTCATTTGCGATTCATGTAGAGATCGGCCTCGCCAGGGTATTGGTCAAGATACCTCAGTTGGTTTGCTAAATTCCAAACTCGCATGATTTTAATGACTTCACCTGCATCCATATTCTCCCCTTTTTTGTCAAATCCAAATCTCATTCCATTAAAGAAATCCTTGCCCATTCCACCCATGTTACCACCAGAATGTTCATGCTTGACAAAATTAAATGCATCCCAAAGCTTTGTTTTTCCTATACGAATGAGGAAACTACCCAATGGCTCTCCTTTAAGCGAACGCCCCAAGGTTCTTGGGAGTGATTGCAGACGTTGAATCACATTCTCTTCGAGTTCTATCGATTGGATTTCTTGAGTGCATTCTTTACGCTTGGCGAATTCGCTGGGGAGCTCGTCCTCAATTCTTCGAAGATATGAATTGACATGATCAAACAATATTCGCAGAATATACCACGTGTCGTCATTCGCCTTTCCTTCATCAAATAGTTGTATAAGATCGTATTTGTGCTCAGTCAAATTGGAAAACCAGCCGAGTGTATGAGGTAGGGTTGCGCTGAACATGGTGGTTTGTTTCGTAGTTTGTGAGATCACTCGAACAGCATCTCTTAATATTTTCAAACCAAAAGTCTGTTTGAGGAAATGATTAATTTTTAATCTCTCTTTTGCATATTCAGTTGTAACATATCCGTGGTAAAAGGTGAAACATCGCTGTGGTCCGAGTGCTGCGGCTGCAGGTTCCCCTATCCAAGCAGCCCACAGCGTAGATGCGTCGATCGCCTCCATTCGCTTAGATTCCGGATGGATGATTTCCCAATCATCGAATGCATTCCCCATTTCTAACGCTCGTGTTTTTATCATGCCCCGTCGATGAGCATAGTACCATCCTTTGATTTCATCTACATGTTCATCACAATACGTGTTTAATTCGGGGTGAGGGGACTCGTTTACGAGTTGATCCGTCGTTTTGATGTTGTTCTGCATGTTTGCGTATCGACTGATCAGTGAAGGGAATTGTAACTGGTCGGCGGCGTTTTGAGAAGTGATTTCGACGACTCTTATCGGAACTCGGATTTGGTGAACTGGAGTACCTTTTCTAGCTTCATCTACAATCACCATGGTTGTTTGACCACCGTTAACTACTGAGGGATTCTTTATAGAAACAATTTCATTATTTTCAATCTTTAAACCCGAGCAAACAATTGTCAATCCGTTGTTATAAGCCGCAAATCTTTCTGGTTCATCCTTAATCGTTCCTCGCATTCCTTTGTTGATAGAAGTGTCTCCCAAAAAATCGCGAACATTGACTTCAATCATTTTCCGGCCAAATGCGCCAAACATGTCAGATAATGCTAAACCTGTGATGTGCCCCATGTGGATTGAGTGTGAGGGATGAGGTGATGGATCAGCAAACACCTTCGGGCGCTCATGTTTTGTAGAACTAAACTCATACACGCCTTGGGACTGGATTGATTTTGAATCTTCAATATGTTCATAACTTTGCTCTGCTGCTTTATGATCAATAATTTCGAAAGGAAGCGGAGAGTTAGTACGATCTAACCCGTCTCGGGGAATTACACCTCTACTTATGATTATAATTGTGGTTTGAGTGTTAAGATCAACCCCCATCCTCGCTTTAAGTCGGAATTGACCATAAAGATCTGTTAGTCCTTGAGAATTACTTGGAAATTCTTTTTGTTCTTGAGCATGTTGAAGGAACTCCTGTACATGAGAAATGATGTCTGCAACGCCCCTATGTTGAATTTCTTCACCATCACCACTTTTGTCAATAGCGACAATAAGACCTTGAAGATCGCCTTCCATTGCTCTACCACCTAGAATTGGGTGGTCCTCTTCAGGGCTGACAAAGTTGAGATGTAATCCTGAAAAATATGATTCGATTGCAGGAAGATAAGTTACATACATGGCGTGTGATAAACTGCCCACATCGTCTAAATTAGAATTAATCCTTTCGTCAAGAGAGTTCATAAACTATCGAATGCGATTCAATATTTAGTTTTCTCGCCTTTTCTAATCGCATGGGCAGTAAAGTGAAATCCTAAATGTGAATCTCTAATGTGGGAATAATCAAGGGTCTTTAAGCCCCCATCACCTCTTC
>MDTC01072361.1_pt1 | contig 11504 bp, 11 predicted proteins | sample 811181 | NCBI WGS metagenome assembly MDTC01 (sample SAMN05326644, study PRJNA326480) | marine metagenome | isolation source: seawater | place: Pacific Ocean: North | collected 2011 | reverse complement strand
CAAGGATTGGATTACCGGTAATTCGTAAAACTTCTGATTCTCCAATCTTTTCTGTCATCTCTCCACACTCTTTGTAAGAACGTTGGTCATTCCACATTATGCACGGGCGAAGCACATTACCTCCATTATCCAAAAGGACTAATCCGTGCATCTGTCCGGTCAATCCAACGCCAGCCACTGCTCCAGGAGTTGTGGACTCTAATAATTCGCCAATTGCAGTGCAGGTAGCATCCCACCAAACATTAGGATCAGTCTCTGCCTGCAAGGGAGCAGGGGTTTGAAAAGAATATTCCGGATTGCTGGTAGCTAAGACTTTACCATTAAGATCAACCAACAGGGCTTTAACAGAAGAGGTTCCAACATCGATTCCAATAAAATTCATAATTTACTTATCAAAGTCTCCTTAACATTGATTGCAACGTGAATAAGCAAGTTCTAATAGCAATAGCTTCTTGCCTGTTTTTGTAAAATTTGGATAGCTAACTTTCTATCAACTACTCAATGGATAAATCTGCTTCACCCAAAGTTCATATCCACTACTGCCCTGCCTGTGGATGGCTCTTAAGAGCTGCATGGTTGGCCCAAGAAATTCTTACTACTTTTTCCAATGAGCTTGATTCAGTAACTCTCAAACCGGCACATAAACAGGCGGGCCTTTTTCAGGTATGGATTGATGACCACATTATTTGGTGTCGCAAAAAGGATGGCGGATTTCCTCAACCCAAAGAGATCAAACAAAAAATTCGAGATTTAATTTGTCCGGAAAGAGATCTCGGACACTCGGATAATAAAAGTTAAGGTTTTAGAGTAGCCTGTTTTCGAGCCACCGTTTTCTTAAGCATTTCATCTCCAATTACCCCCAACAGAATAACCAAGCCGAGGATTCCAAATTCTAAATGGGTAGATATTCCTACCATGTTGATGGAGTTGTAAATTAATCGAATCACTGCCGCTGCAATTACAACTCCTAAAACAGTACCTTCACCACCACGTAGACTACACCCGCCCAGAACGGCCGCCGCGATTGCATAGAGTTCATAAAATTCTCCTGTTTGAGCTGGTTGGACCGAGTCCAACTCAAAGGCAAATAGAATACCGGCTATACCTGCAAAAAAGGAGCAAAGAACATAAGCGAGGATTTTCATCCGGTCAGTATCTATACCACTATAACGAGTTCCTTCTTCATTGTTTCCAAGAGCAAACAAATATCTTCCCCAGATTGTTCGCTTGAGAAAAATAGCAGCAGCAATGCTTAGTACCAGCAGGAATAGAGCAGGCGTTGGTAAATTAAATGACCCCAACGCTATTTTTCCGCTGAATAAAAAGTCTAGTCCCTGAATTTGTTCAATGTTCGCATAGCCAGCATCATCCTCCAGCGGTATCGGTCCTATGGATTGATTATCAGTAAACCAGCGACCCATACTTCTATATACTAACAATCCGCAAAGGGTGACTACAAAGGGCTGAACTTTTGCTTTGGTAATTAAAATTCCATGCAAAAAACCAATAGCCAATGACAGTACAAGGGTAAGACCGATGGCACTCCACGGATCCATCCCTTCGAGTTTAAGGCAGATCGATAGAACCACTGCGACCAAACCAACCACTGAACCAATGGAAAGGTCAATCCCTCCAGTTATGATGACAAAAGCGACCCCCAAACTCATGACCGCATAGAGGCTAGACCACTTGATGAGGTTTTGCATGTTGTATGCATTTAGGAACTTCGGATTAATGATCGCGGTAATAACGAAGATCGCTACCAACAGGAGAAAGATGCCAAGAATATTTTTCTTCATATATTGAATTTGATTTACGCTGCCTGAAGATTGCCTGTGGCTAGATTCATGATTGCTTCTTCGCTTAGTTGATCACGATTTAATTCGCCTGAGATTTTTCCCTCGTGCATGACATAAGCCCGGTCAGACATACCTAAAACTTCTTCCATCTCACTAGATACAAAAAGGATGGCCATTCCCTCGCCTGCGAGTTTTTCCATCAGTTTATATATCTCTCTCTTTGCTCCGATATCGATTCCTCTGGTTGGTTCATCAAGCATTAAAAGTTTGGGCTGCATAGCCAGCCATTTTCCCAAAACAATTTTTTGCTGATTACCGCCAGAAAGAAAGCGGGCAATTTGTTCATTATTGGGCGTTTTAATCTTCATGGATTCCACAGCTACTTGAGTAAGTTTCTCTTCGGCTTCGTCATTTAAAAAACCGCGAGATGCATCTCTTCGAAGACTCGGTAAACTGGAATTTTCACGAACTGACATTGGCAAAACGAGGCCATGCTGTTTTCGATCCTCAGGAGCCAAGGCAAGCCCTGCCTCAATTGCAGTTCTCGGGTTATCGATCGTAATAACCTCTCCCCTAACCTTAATGGTTCCGGAGACGGCTGGAGTTACCCCAAATATTGTTTGTAAAAGCTCGGTTCTTCCAGCACCCACCAAACCAGCAATTCCTACAATTTCCCCAGATTTAACTTCTATGGAGATAGGAGACCCGGGAAATGCAGGTGTAGATACTTGATCCACATTCAATATAATGGCTCCAGGCTGATGTGCCCTACGGTCATAAAATTCACTCAATTCACGACCAACCATTAATTTTACCATATTGTCGTGATTAATTTCCTCACCCGATAAATCTCCAGCATTTTCACCATCTCGAAAAACAGTGACCCGGTCAGCTAGCTCAATCACTTCACCAAGTCTATGTGAAATATAAATTACACTGATACCTTTTCTGCGAAGATCTTTTACCACCCCGAACAAAGTTTCTGTCTCTTTTTGGGACAAACTACTGGTGGGTTCATCCATAATAAGTACACGTGCATCAGAAGACAAAGCTTTGGCAATTTCAACGAGTTGTTGCTTCCCGATCGGAAGTGTACCAGCAATGGTTTCCACGGGTAAATCAAGACCGACCAAATCCAGGAATTTTTTAGCTTCCTGCCGCATGGTTGACTCGTCGATCAAACCACCCCTGACTGGCTCCCTTCCCAAAAATATATTGGATGCTAGATCTAAATTTCCGCACAGATTCAATTCCTGATGAATCAGGGCAATTCCCCTACTCATCGCATCATTGACGGATCGAAAAGATACCATTTCTCCTCTAACTTCAAACTCTCCTTCATCTGCTGGTTGTACCCCAGCAAGAATTTTCATGAGTGTACTTTTTCCGGCACCATTTTCACCAATGAGAGCAAGTACTTCTCCTTGCTCCAAGGTGAGGGAAACCCCTTTTAAGGCCAAAACTCCAGGGAAACTTTTCCGAAGTTCTTTTACTTGCAAATATGGGGAAGAACCCATCCCCATCTATCAACCCTGTTTGCCAAGTTCGGCCATCTTCTTTTTCTTTTCCCAGAACTCTTTGATGTTACTTTGATCCACCACCAAAAATGGAAGTTCGAAATATTTTTTATTAGGCTGTTTACCTTCGTAAATTGATTTGAGCATCTTAATTGATTCATATCCATATTCCCAAGGTTGCTGACTAATCGTTCCATGAGCGTGTCCATCGACAATTGCTTGCAGTAGGGCGTCCTGTTCATCAAACCCACATACCTTAATTTCGCCCAATTTGTTGGCTTCTTTGATTGCATCAATACAAGCAGGTGGATTGTAAGCGAACAGACCGACCATACATTTCAAGTTTTTATATTTGGTCATGGAGTCCTCCGCATTGCTCTTTGCTTTGGCTTTATCGAAATTATCCGTACGTGTATCAACTATTATATACTTGGAACCCTCTGCGGATAGATTCACCGAATCGACCGAATCAAATTTAACCTCGTCCAGATTCTGCAAAGGACGACCCAACAATTCATCAATCACTCCCTGACGTCGCTGGCGGGCATTAAGTTGTTCAAGTCGTCCGACAAAAATCATAACCTCTCCACCCTCAGGAATGGCCGATTTAACCAATTTCCCAAGGGCTCTGCCCGCTTTGTAATTATTGGTTCCTATGTAAACCAGACGATCGCTTTTGGGTGCATCCGCATCCTGGGTGATCAAAATAGTATTCTGGCCAACTTCATTGAGGAAGGAAGTCTGGTTATCTGCATCGATGGGACTTACTGCAACTCCATCAATACCCTTGGCCAGCATCGCCTCCATCATTCTCTTTTGGTCTACGACTCCTTTGGGAGGCATGAGAACTTCACAATCCAGCCCAAATTCTTTTTCAGCTATCCGGACACCAGCGGCACAAAGATCCCAAAAGGGATCAATTCCATTAGTCACATAGGCAAAGGAAGGTTTGTCCGATTGAGAAGAAGATCCTTCGCCACCACATCCAGGAAAAAATAATAGGCTTAGGGTGAGAAAAGTACAGGTTAGGGCATACTTAGTTTTCATAATCATTACATAAAGAACTCTGCTGAGAAGACGGTCAAGGGTTACCAAGGCGTGTGCCCACCATTTACACATAGGGTCTGGCCTGTTACAAAAGATGATTCTTCGGAAGCAAAGTAATTTACCGCATTTCCAACATCTTTGGGAGTCCCCCAACGGCCTATGGGTATGGTTTTCAAGTAAGCATCCTTGTCCTCCTGAGGATCATTGACATGTCGTTCCGTCGGGATCCATCCTGGAGCGACCGTGTTTACTGTAATTCCAGATGAGGCAAGCTCTACAGCCAGACTTCGACTCCATCCGATCTGTCCTCCCTTGGCCGCGACATAGGCTGTAAAATTAGGAACTGAAGCATGGTACACCTCACTGGTAATATTTATTATTCTTCCCCATCCACGTTGTTTCATTCCGGGCAGTGCAGCCTGAGCAAGCAGGAATGGGCTAAGTACAAAAAATTCGTACATTTCACGGTAAAAGTCAGCATCGTACTGCTCAATTGGTTTCTGCGGTTGGGGCCCAGTGGCGTTGGGGACGATTATGTCGAGTGATCCAAGTTTTTCTTCCACAGCTCCAACCATCGAACTAACCTGTTCCTTATCCCTGACATTAGCCCGGACCAACATGACCTGAGTTCCACTGCCAAGCAAAGATTCCCTAGCCTGTTCGGCAACTTCGCGATTTCCGTAATAATTAAGGGCAATCTTGGCACCAGCAGCAGCTAGACATTCAGCAATACCAAGTCCAAGTCCTCGGGTACTTCCCGTAATTAGGGCCACCCGGTTAGTTAAAGAAAAACTCATAAGTCTATGCTTTAGAGCTGATTATTTGATATATCAAACCTATATTATATATCAATGTTTGCCCAGATTATATCGATTTATGACCTTTGATTATCCGAGGTATGGAGAGGCCGGAATACCTCTTAACCCAAGACCATCGATAACAAAAATCTTCCCTGCATCTTCCTCGATAAGGGTTTTATGTTTACCAGTGGTGATAAACAATCGGTCCAAGTTTTTTCCACCAAAGGCACAGGCAGTGGTTTCAATACATGGAAGCTCTACTTTCTGCAAAAGTTTACCTGATTGGGGATCAAGCCGTAATATGGAACCGCCATGACACATCGCCACCCAGAGCATTCCTTCCTGATCGATAGTCATACCATCAGGTGAACCCTCCACTTTGAGTTGAGCAAAATTTACCGCAACTTGAGAATCTCCAAGGTTTCCAGTTTCATCATCAAATTCATAGGTGATGATTTTTTGTGTCGGTGTATCAATATAATACATCTCGGTTTTGGAAGCGTTCCAGCAAATACCATTGGAATTCGTCACACCACTAACTTTCAAGGTTAGGTTTCCAGATGTATCAAGTTGGTAGAGGTTAGCATCTCCCACTTTCTTTACGGTGCTAATCGTACCTGCCCAAAAGCGGCCACTTGGATCACACTTACCGTCATTGAAACGATTCTCCGGTCGTTTATTTGCCTCTGGATCGGCCAGATTTGTTTTTTGATTACTCGAAGGGTCGAATCGATAGATGCCCGAATCTCCGGCACATAGGAGATCGTCCGTCTGGGTAGGAACAACGGTGCCTATCCTCTCCCCTATTTCCCAAAATTCCTCCTTTTGAGTTTCTGGATTCAAGCAGATTAAGCAGTGCCCCTCGATGTCGACATAGAATAAATGATCTTTCCAATAAATGGGCCCTTCGCCCCACTTGGATGAGCGGGTTCCAACTGTGCTTATTTTTAAATCATTCATAAAATCAAATAAGGATAAAACTGATTTATTTCTTGCAAGAATCGCTATCGCAAACAGGAAAGTGAAACTATTATTTGCTCAATTCGTATGAATCTTTGCTATCCTTAATGATCCATCCGGCCTGCTGAACTTTATCCCGGAAAAAATCAGCTGTGGCCCAGTCTTTCGACTGTTTTGCCTGCCAACGCTCTTTTGCCCAAGAAATGATCTCCTCAGGAACTTCTTCCCGTTCTTCTTGCTTGATATTAAAACCAAACAAATCAAGGACTGCACGAAATCCACGATGTAGTAATTCTTTAGCCTCCTTATCCTGCTCAAACTTCCCTTTACCCCAAGCGTCCGAAAGTTCCCGAATCAATGCAAATAATTTGCCCAGGGCATCGGCTGTATTTAGGTCATTCAAAATAGCATCTTGTACGGGTTGAAAAGGTCCAAAGCTAGACCCAAGTTCACTGCCGTTGACCACGTCCTCGAATTGTATGCGCAAAGCAAAATCAGAAATTTTCTTCAACGCTTTACCAGCAGCCTTGAGCGAATCGAAGGTAAAGTTGAGTGGTTGCCGGTAACTACCAGACAAGAGCACATACCTCACTTCCTCAGCAGTATGTCCCCGCTGTCGAATGTCCTCTAGGGTGTAGAGATTGCCGAGGGATTTGCTCATTTTTGTTCCCTCTACCATAAGGTGGGCAATATGAAACCAATGCCTCGCAAAGGATTTACATGTAACCGACTCGACTTGGGCAATTTCATTTTCATGATGAGGAAAAACCAAGTCCACTCCCCCCGAATGCAAATCAAAACTCTCGCCTAAATGCTTTAAACAAATTGCACTACATTCGATATGCCAGCCCGGCCTTCCTTCACCCCAGGGCGATTCCCAATAGTTTTCGCCATCCTCAGGCCGACGGGCTTTCCACAATGCAAAATCTGCCGCCGAATCCCGGTCGTATTCATCAGATGTTTCCCTCTTTGTCTTGGATGTGGTAATTTGACGATCTGCCAACCTAGAAAGAGCTCCATATTGCTGGAAAGCTTCGACTTTGAAATACACAGACCCGTCTGGTCCCTGATACGCTTTCCCTGCATTGATTAAACGTTCGATCAATTCAATTTGCTCAGGTACATGACCGACCGCCGATGGCTGAATATGGGGGGTTAGCAAATTAAGCGCTTTACAATCCTCATTAAAATATTTTGTCCAATGCCCAGTAAATTCATGAAGGCTTACTTCTTGTGCCTGAGATTCACGGATTGTCTTATCATCCACATCAGTAAGGTTACGGACATGGTAGGTTTTCAAACCACTCGTTTCAAGAGCCCGACGAAAGACATCCTGCAAAACAAAGGTCCGGAAATTACCCACATGAGCTGGTCCATAAACCGTTGGACCACAGCAGTAAAAACGAACAGACTTATCGTCCATCGCGAAAACATCCCGCACATCGCGGGTCATGGTATCATACAATCGCAGAGCCATTAGTATGCTCTCAAATTATGCTTCTGAGATTTGGATCGGCTTGATATCCCACTTCGGGTTTTGCCCAAGAAAACGACAAGGATTGTTGTGAAAAATTTCCACAGCCTCTTGCAAACTATGACCACGTTTACGAAAATCCACTACACATTCTTGCAATGTAAAAGGATCACTCGGGCCCCAGTCAGCAGATGAATTGACCAACAATCGTTCAGTAGAATATTTTTCCAAAATATCGACAGCCCGGCGTGGACTACACTTAGTTACAGGATAGAGAGTCATACCGGCCCAATAGCCCGCATCCAATACCCAATCGATAGTTTGTTCTTCAACATGATCGATCCAAATTTTATCTGGGTTAACATCCATACCAGCCAATACCTCAAGTACGGTTTTTGTACCATGTGCCTTGTCAGATAAATGTGGAGTATGAATTAAGACCAATTGATCATGCTTCATTGCCAGATCAACATGAGCTTCCAATCCGGCAATCTCATTGGGAGTAGATTTGTGCAATCCAGTCTCGCCAACGCCAAGGCAATTTGGTTTGTCAAGAAATTCGGGCATTTGACTGAGTACATCATTGGTCAGTTCAACATTTTCAGCCTCCTTGGGGTTAACGGCCACCCAACAAAAATGACGAATTCCAAATTCGGCCGCCCGGGTAGGCTCAAACTCAGAAATTTGGGCAAAGTAATCAATAAAAGTTTCTGGATGCCTGCGGTCAAACCCTGCCCAAAATGCAGGTTCGCAAACGGCAACCACTCCAGACATTGCCATGCGCTCATAGTCTTGTGCTGTTCGAGCGATTGCGTGATAATGGGGCTGTATAATTTGCATGCGGAAAAAAGCGGGTTAGCTAATTGATGAAAAGTGCTCGAGGAGTTGCTTCGTCCGATCTGAATTCGCATGATCCGGACTTGCAAGTATTTCCATAGCCTCTCTTAGCACAACAAGTCTCCTATCTTTCGCGACTGAACCGTCAGAGTTTTTTACCGCTTCATCATATCGGTCCAGCAGAGCAGCAACTTCGAGCAGGTCACGACGAGCCTCTAAATAATAGGTATCAAGAGTTTGCTTAGGGGATAGCATATTATTAGGTTGGTTAAGGGTAATGTATTTTATAATCAGGCGGGAATCAGGGAAGAATGATGGTGCAGAATTTTGGCCCCACCCGCTTCATCAACTAGGAATGAATACCTTGCAGGAAATTGTTGGCGTTGCTCTGCCTCACCATGAAAAAAAGTATAGGTACCTGTATATAAGAATATTTGATCACCTACTTCCTGCCTGCGTGAACCATGTTCATCGAATGATACACCTGCCCCTGGGCGGGAAGTAAACCCTTCAAAGTAAGCCCGTATGCTAGACTCATCATCCACGGGCTCTTTGGCAAATGTAGCGAGTAGCCGTGCATCAGTAGCATAGAGAGAGCACACACCGTCCACATCGCCAGAATTTACAAATTCGTTCCAAATCTCTGGTAAATTTTTCATACAATTAAAAGCATCTTGATAATACAAAAATGCCTACATTCGCACAACCTCTTATAGAAAATTATTGCGAAATTTTGTTCTCTACCCCAACTGTCTTTCCCATTCCTCCGCGTTGAAGCCCTGTAAAACAAGCCCGTCTCCGACCAAAACAGGTCGCTTAATCAAGTTGCCATGGCTTCGTAAATTTTCAATTGCTTGAGAAAGTGACCAATTCGGCAGGGAATCCTTTATCTTAGGATCCCGGTAGTCCTTGCTCGATGTATTAAACAATTTTTTAAGATTCTGGTCCTGAATCTTAAATAATTGTTGAAGAACTTTTTCACTCGGAGGTTTCTCCCGGATGGGAATTCTTTCAAACTCAACCCCTCTGGCAACCATCCACTTTTTAGCTTTGGTACAAGTTGAGCACTTTTCGTATTCGTAAAATTTAAATTTCATTGGTTTAGTGATGAATGATTTATAGAATAATTATCTATCCGATCAAATCTCTCTTCTCAACGAAATCATGAAATTCAAGCTACTTAGCACGACTTGTTGCGTTTTTACTTCACTTGCAATCAACTCGTGCTCCCCAGCCAACGACACTACCCTTTCGATTCCCCAAGCCACTGAACCTTCTATGGAAGTTTTACAAAAAACACTCGATAACGGATTAACCGTTTACATAAGCCCGAATTCTGAAGAGCCCCGCTTCTATGCCGAAATCATTACCCGAGCAGGAAGTAAGCACGACCCAGTCAACAACACTGGTCTTGCTCACTACCTTGAACACCTTTTGTTCAAAGGAACTCAATCTTTTGGCACTCAGGATTATTCTTCCGAAGAACCAATCCTCCGTAGAATCAGCGATCTTTATGAAAAACGAGGTGCGGAAGAGAATGAGTCCATAAGAGCCAAAATTTATGAGGAAATAAATCTCCTATCCACCGAGGCTGCTAAGCTGGCTATTCCTAATGAAATGGATCGCATTTACAGCGATATGGGAGCCAAGGGTCTCAACGCTCATACTTGGCATGAAGAAACGGTATACAAAGTTGACTTGCCTGCTAATCGTCTCGAGCACTGGGCAAAGATCGAAAGCGAAAGGTTTGCCAATCCTGTACTTAGGCTTTTCCACACCGAGTTGGAAACCGTTTATGAGGAAAAAAATCGGGCAATCGACAACAAGCACAGACTTATTTTTAGGGCAGTCAATGATTTGCTCTTTAAGGTACACCCCTATGGCCAGCAATCTACACTTGGTACGGTAGAACATTTGAAAAATCCTTCCATTTATGCGATTGAAGAATTTTATGCCCAGCACTATGTGCCCGAAAATATGGCAATTTGTATATCGGGTGATGTAGACCCGGAGGAAGCTTTTTCAATAATTGAAAAATATTTCTCTTCGTGGAAAAGCAATGCTCCCCTCAGGAAGGAACCCAGTTGGGCAGAACAACCTCTCAAGGGTAGAGAATTTGTTGAGGTTGAATATTTGGGTGAGGAACAAGTAGTACTGGCTTTTAGAACCGCTCCAAGACACCACTCAGACTACGCAGCCCTTCGTTTAGTTGACATGATATTGGACAATTCTGTGGCTGGTCTGATCAACCTTGATCTTGTTGAAAAGCAGATGGTTCGTGCTGCCGGTTGTTATCCCCAAAACTTGAATGATTATGGAGCTCATTATCTTTTTGGAATTCCTAGGGACGAACAAACATTACCAGAAGTTGAGGAATTACTGTTGGAACAAATCGAACGAGTGAAGAATGGAGATTTTGAAGCCTGGATTCTCGATGCTGTGATTAACGACTTCAAAAAAAGGCAAAAAGAAAATTACGAACGTAATGATAAACGAGTAGAACTTTTGAGAGATACTTTCTTAGCCTTTGTCGATTGGAAGGTAACCCTCAATGAAATCAACGATTTGGAAAAAGTAACAAAAAAAGACATAATTAAGGTGGCTCAAAAATATTACGGGTCAGATTATGTCGTAGGTTTCCGCATAGATTCCCAGCATGACCTGCCCTCCATCGAAAAACCACCCATCGATCCCCTAACGATTGATCCGAACAAGGAATCTGCTTTTATGCGTGAAGTAGAAGAGATAGCTTACAAATCATTAACTCCTTCCTTTTTACAGGATGGAGAAGATTTCACTGTCCATGCAATTTCCCCTGGGGTTCGTCTTATTCATGCCTTCAATCCACTTAACGATTTGTTCAATTTGGAAGTCAGAATGGAAATAGGCTTCGATCACCAACCGATGCTATCATACGCCAAGCGAATGCTTGATCGATCCGGTGCCGGTTCTCTTGACTCGGAACAATTAAAAATTGAATGGTATAAATTGGGCACCGATTTTTCCTTTGGAGTGCAGGAGCACTTCTCTCATTTCGCCATCAATGGGCTAGATGAAAATTTTATGCCTT
>MDTC01065384.1_pt1 | contig 11504 bp, 10 predicted proteins | sample 811181 | NCBI WGS metagenome assembly MDTC01 (sample SAMN05326644, study PRJNA326480) | marine metagenome | isolation source: seawater | place: Pacific Ocean: North | collected 2011 | reverse complement strand
GCCATACGATTCTCAAGTTCAGTTACGGTCGGATCGTCCCCAAGGACATCATCCCCTACCACGGCTTGTGCCATTGCTTCACGCATCCCTGCAGTCGGCTGAGTAACCGTATCACTACGAAGATCGATCCGATCCGAAGGATGCTCGCGCATGGTTTGATGTGAGGGGCCCTTCACTTAGGCTTGACCTTCCGATATGATTGCGAAAAATGACACGGATTAGAGTAATTTCAGATAACTAGTCACATCATCCACCTGTTCAACAGGAGCAGGCCCAATCCCGATAACGGTCATTGATCCAGAAGGAATCTGAGTTCGGCCCGCATCACGGACTGACCAAGTGAGCAAATTAGCTTCCTTCGCACGATCTATTAGGAGATGCATTTCCTCTGAATCCAACGCTTTCAACACAACCTTGGCCTGTCCTCGACTAGTCCATGCCTGGAGAAGACGTGGTCGATTTCGTTCAAGTCCAAGGGCGACCTCCATGCATAGATGGCCTACCTGTGCAGCAATTTTTCCCTTCCCCATCTTCAAAGATGCATCGACAACACATGCGAGTTTATGCTCTACATTAGGAATGGGGGCGGTTTGTTCTCGTCGACGATTCCACCATGCCATATACGAACGGAGGAGGCGCCCTGTTTCAGACCTATGCAGAATGCTCCGCTATCGATGCAGGTTGCAAAGACACAGAATTAGGCTTCCAAGCGCCTAAGATATCACGTAATGACTCCTCTAGATTTGGTGTACGAAATTCAAAGCCAGATTCCAGTAGACGATGAGGATGAACTTTCTGACCTTCAAGAAGCAGGGGTCGGGCCAATTCACCGAAGACGATTCTCAGTACGAAGCCGGGGAGGGGGATGAATGCCGGTCGCCTAAGAACTCGACCAAGAACCCGGGCGAACTGTTTCTGCCTTACAGGATTTGGAGATGTTAGATTGAAAACTCCTTCACATTCAGGAGTCATCATCAGATGTTGAATTGCCGCAATATGGTCATTCATTGAAATCCAAGAGAACCATTGTTTACCATTACCAATGGGGCCCCCACCACCGAGTTTGAACGGCAATAACATACGACCGAGTGCGCCTCCAAGTGGAGACATAACAATACCAGAACGAAGATGTATGGTGCGGATTGATGCTGCTCGAGCAGCATCAGCTGAAGCCTCCCACATCTCGACAGTTTCAGGGAGGAAACCATCGCCACGTGCGCTCGACTCATCAAGATCCTCGTCTCCACGATCGCCATAGTATCCGATAGCGCTTGCAACGATGAAGACCTCTGGGGGAGATTCCATGCCTGCCATTTTCTCAGCAAGAAGTGTGACGGATTCCCTGCGCGATTCAATAATGGCCTTCTTGCGCCTCTTTGTCCATCGCTTGTCTCCGATTCCGACCCCACCGAGATGAATGACTGCATCAATTCCCTTCAGATGCTCAACATCCAGAACACCATTACTCGGATTCCAGAATCTTTGCCGTGGATGTGATGGCTCTCTACGAACCAGTTGGAGCACTTCGTGACCCATACCATCGAGGAAAGGAATCAGATTCGACCCGATTAAGCCACTTCCACCTACGACAAGGACTCGTTTACGAGGGGCATCTGCGAACTCCATGCGCCGAGCAATGTCGTTGATGAGGCCTTTCTCTCGCGCAGTGAACATTTGCTGAATCCGCTTTTTCACCATACGGCCGCCGAATAACTTGCCAAGGAATCCCATGGGTACATCGTAACTCACCTCGTCCTCGACAACCGTCATCTCACCCCTCTCAACGAGGCGGTGAGTATGCCACCAACGCTTGAATGGTCCACGTACCATGCGATCAGCGAACAATTCGCCCTCGATGAGATCGGTGTGCTCAGCAATCCAACGTCCCTTGATTGGTCCAAGAAGAGGGAAGCGAATTACTCGACGCCCTCCTGGCTGAAGGTCTGGTGGGGCACTTACTGACTCCATAACCTGCCAAGGAGGTGTCAGCCGATCGAAGGCTCCTTCACGAGTATGCCAATCCCAGACGGTCTGTCGTGGCGCATGAACTGCGGTCTCGTGTTCGTAATGCATCACTATCACCAATCATGCAAGACCATCATTACGCTTTGTTCCAAACTGGGCAAGATACCTTGTGAGATCGAGTTTACGCGCAGTGTTCATGCTCGACATGAAGCGAACTTTTCCAAATACTGGACGTTCCCCCCATGCTCGATCATGCCGGCCTAGAACCCAAAATATCCCAGTATACGAATTTGGATCTCTACCATCAAGGGCCCAACGATCATTGAGACGGACCATCCAATCAGAAGCGGTCAATGGATCAGGAGCCCATTCGAGAATTCGCTTCCCCCAAAGCATACGGAGATAGTTGTGGATAATACCCGTCTCCCTCAACTCCTGCTGAGCCGCATTCCAAATTTCATCGTGAGTATTGCCTTCTTCAAGTTCTTGGAAAGTATACGATGGTCGCGGGTCATCGGCATGGTCTGAGAGTGTTGCCTGCGCCCATTCAGGAAGTGAAGTGAAAGTCGCATGGTCCGGGCGGTGATGAGCAAAATGGAAGCCGAGGTCGCGCCAAGTGATGATTTGATCGAGGAATGCTTCGTGAGACTCAGCTATACCCCACCATCCATTTCGTGAACCTGTTACCTTCTCCCCGGTCATCGATGGATCCCAAGATGCATCTTGGAGCACACGGTGTACTACTTCCAATGATGAGATGTGGCCAAAGTGGAGCCAAGGCGAAAGACGACTTGTCATCGGATTCGAGGGGTTGTTTCGGCCTTCAACGTAGTTAGCTAGTCTTTGATGGATGAACGCATCTAGAAGGCGCCCTGCTTCAAAAGAACCTCCGCGACACCCAGTTACAGGTGGCACCTCGTGATCGATTGGTAATGGTTCCAAAGCTTGTTTGGCAGTCACCCCGCCCTCTGCGACCCTCCACAGCCATTCAAGTGGCGTCATCTCAAATCGAAGGTCAGTCATCAACCGATTGAATTCAATATCGGGCATCCAAAGATCACTACTACGATTGGAAAGGGGGAATTCCATAGGAGCTGTTGCAAGGGATTCGAGAACACGTCGTTGAACCGTTCTTCGAAAGGTATGGGCCAATGGTGGGGCCTTCTCGGTCCAGTTGAGAGGTATCACACCACAACCATCGACTCCAAGGAGTGACACTTGTACAACCTCAGCGGCTCGTTCCATGACGTGACGAGGGTGTCCTGTAGGAAAATCATCGATGACAACTACACACGCTCGTGAAGATATCCGACGAAGAAGCCCTGTTCCTCGTTCACGATGGGTCTCAATCCAAGGGATATAACGAACACTTGACTTCTCAAACGCTTCCAGGTTATCTAGCATACCTTGGGCAACGAAAGTTACCAAACGATCGCTGGCATATTGATAGTCAATACTGAATGGTTCAACGACAAGCAACGGTCGATTGAGTTCTTCAGCGAGTTGGGCTGCATGTTCCAATGATGGATTCCAACGCACCCTGCGCTGTGCCGTCATCCAGTATAGAACGAATTCACCCTCCGTATTAACCGGTGAATCATTCAAATCTCGGATTCTCCCGGGTAGATGCTTCATCGAGAGAGTCATCTTGACACCCCCAATGCAATATCGATATGATCAGGCATCAAATGAATTAGGTAAGGATTACCTCGATTGATTGACAAATCTAGAGAGACCGTTGGGGCGCCACAGGAAAGAGCGGATGTTGCAATCGACTGCATCGTCGGACTAATCCAATCAATGGTCTTCAATTGCTCAAGATTGAACCACCCATGGTCCTTGATTTCCATGGGGTCCACATCCACATCTAAGGAACGTGGTTCAACGGAATAAGCAAGGAATATACTGATTATTCCATCTCTTACTGTCTCGCGCACACCCACGAGGCCACTCACTTCTCCTTCAATACCGCATTCCTCTCTGAGTTCACGAAGGGCTGCATCGAAAGGGAGTTCCCCCGATTCAACGAAACCCTTCGGTACGCCCCATCGACCAGTGTGCGGCCCAGACGCCTCTTGGACAAGGAGGATTTGGTTGCCACTCACTGTGCAAGCGGCTACACCAACATCGCAATCGACCGAGCGCATTCAGTTCTTTTTTTATCTGCGGCTATATGAATCGGTGTTCTAAGGTTAGAACACGGGAATTGAACAGTTGTTCATATGTAACCTGTCAAATTTCGTATACATGGTTCTAACCGAACAACATGAGCAAACCAGCCGTGCTCCTCGCGCAGATGCACATCTTCCTACAGAACATGGTAACTTCAGAATTCGAGCATTTCCTGAATTATCTGGCGAGGATCACTGTGTGATATACACTGGTCAGCCATCTATGGTAGATGCACCATTGGTTCGAATTCATTCAGAATGTTTGACTGGAGATGCTTTGGGGTCACTCAAGTGTGATTGTGGACCACAACTTAAGCGAGCACTAAATGAAATCCAGAATAATGGTACTGGAATCGTGATTTATCTCCGACAAGAAGGAAGAGGCATTGGGCTATCTGCAAAAATCCAGGCTTACGCATTACAAGATAGAGGATATGATACCCTCGATGCTAACCTTCTACTAGGGCACCCTGCCGATGCGCGTGATTACTCAATTGCAGCACGTATGCTCCAAGAAATGGGGATATCGCAGGTTCGATTGATGACCAATAATCCACTCAAGCATCAAGCTCTAGAGGCAAACGGGATCAGAGTTATTCAACGAATAGAGCACATCGATGGTGTAGGGCCGTTCAATCGTGAATACCTCTCCACTAAGGCTGCCCGTATGGGGCATCTGATTGATCTGTAGGTAATACATATGGGAGTCACTGCGATGCCTAAGAATATGTCACGCACTACTCGCTCATTGATTGGGCAAAAAGCGCCGGATTTCACTCTTGAGTCTGCAGATGGTGAAATGATTAGCCTGAGTGATTTTGATGGGCAGTGGAAGGTTGTATTCTTCTACGCACTCAACGGTTCTCCGACATGTAAGCGTGGTTGTCTGAACTTCAAAGAACAATATTCTCTCTTCCGATCTGTTGACTGTCAGATTATCGGTATTAGTCAAGATCCTAAGAACGATCATAAAGAATTCAGCGAAGAGAACGATCTTCCTTTTCCAATTCTCGGCGATCCCGAGCGGAAGGCTGCAAAGGCTTTCGGCGTACCGGTGCATCTGGGTCAATTCCCCTCAAAATCATCCTTCGTCATTGCACCGGACCGAACTGTCCGTCACGTCTACGACTGGTTATTCCGTCCGCGCACTCATGTGGCCAAAATCCTCGCAGCTCTGAGTGATGTAACGGACGGAGGGCGTTTCGAATGAGTTGGGAACAAGTACTCGCAGATGCAGGTCTGAATGAGCGGGAAATTAAGTCGATTCTTATCCTCTCCTCCAATCCTAAAATGAAAGCGTCTGAACTTGCCTCTGAACTTGGAACTACTCGACTCGACGCATACAATTCACTATCACGCCTCCAGGAAATTGGGCTCGTTACAACAACGGCAGATCGGCCCATGAAATTCTCTGCCCCACCTGTAAACGAAGCCGTTGAGCAACTCATTGGGATGAAGAAAGAACAGTTGCGACGCGTGGAGATTGGTTACGAGAGTGTCCTTGAGGGACGTACAATAGAAGGGAGTAATGTCGAGGATGCTCGTTCAGATGAGCCTAAATTCGCAGTGCTCAAGGAGCGAGTACACATCCACAAGCGTATCGAACAGATGGCTGAAGAAGCGCAGGAGAGGATAGTCCTCATGTTGGGTGAATATGGTATTCTTGCACTATGTCGCGGACCTGCAGTTGAAACTGTCAACTTAGCAGTAAAGCGAGGCGTTCGTGTGCAGGTGCTCGCAAAACTGCACCGAAGGACTGTTCGATTCTTCCAACAACTCGATGATTCGATTGAGGTACGGCACTCAGATGATGTTGAGACTCAGGGGGCACTAAAAGACGAATCAGAAGTACTTCAGATGCTTAAGATTGAAGCTAATCCTGTCGGCCGAGGTCGTGACGATGCAGCCCTGTATGTTATTTCCGAACAGTTCGCAACCTCTCAGGCGAATCTTATCGATGCTATCTGGCCTGAGGCCGTTCCGTTCGAACAGGCTGTAAAGCGATTCACTGAGAAGCAAATTGTTGATCCACTACGAATCGAGATTGGACAAGGCTCCTTCCTTGAGAAATTGAGGAACGCCCTCGGTGTCGACCTTGAACTTCCTGACGAGGATACACCCTTCGATCCTGATGCCATGATTAAGGCGGGTCGTGAAGTGTCCAACGCTAGACGAAGCCTTTCAGAAAATAGCCTTGCATCACTGACAATCCTTGGCTTTGATTTGCAGATGATGATGCGGCAAGTTGGTCGACGTGTAGGTGAAGAACTCGCATTCACCCTCCGTTCTATCGAGGATAATATCGAGTTCCTAAACGAAATGATGGACTTGTGGGAAGCTGCTGGACTAGGAACTCTTGCTTACGAATTTGATCCGAATTTCTTTGTGCGTGTCGGACTGAATGAAATGCCTGAGCCAAATAACCCTGAGATGTTGCCTCTATGGGAACTTGATGACGGCATTATCGAGGGAGCATTGGCCGCACGATATCCAGATGAAGGCGATGTCCGCGTAGTGCGTGAAGATGGATCCGGAGAAATTGATGATCTCTGGCGATATCATCTACTCCTTCAAGAGGATTCAGAAATGAATGAAGAAGATTGAGTATTCTAGGTAATCATCAAACATCGTTATTGGAGAGAGATTAACATGGAAATCAGCCGTGATGCGCTTCGACTGTTCAGCACTATCGTTGGAGGGCTCATTCTCGTAGCCTACGCCTATGGAGTATCTCGAATGGAAGATGCTACAGCGTTATGGGGTGGAGTGTCGGGGGCACTCCAGCGCTTCAGTATCGCCTTCATGTTCGTTGCAGCAATTGGGTACCTCATCTTCTGGTGGATGGTTCTATTTCGAATGGATCCCGCATCCCTCGCTGATCTCCGTTGGCCTTGGGGTGAGTCAGATGGAAGAGGCACAGAACGCTTGCTTCTCGCCTTCACCTTATTCCTGATTCCTTCGATGTTATGGCTTGAGAGTACAGGGTATCATCTCCGAACAGATGCAGCATGGACACCTGCACTTGTAATCGGGATTCTCTTGCTAGTAGCAATTGGTAACGTGATGTTCGGTCTTCTAGGATACTCCGCCCATATGGATGGTCATCCAGAAGGAAAATGGATGATTATCGGTGCCTTTGCACTCTCAATTCAATGCATTCTCAATGATCTAATTATTTGGTCATGGAAATTCCCCTGGTGACGCGGCTGAAGAACATCGATTCATATTCTCAAGGAAAGGTCACCACCTATGCGCCTCCTGACGTTTCTCCGCTTCATGCGGCAGGTCATGAGGAAGAAGCCTGCTGATTTGGACTGGATTCAACGGCAGGGGCTACTTGCTGTGAAGTTAGCTCAGATCTTCGCTTTACGCTCAGATATCCTTCCCGTCGAGAAATGTCGACAATTGCAATCTCTGTATCAACACGCAGCGACTATTCCAAGTGAAGATGTATTTGCGAATCTGAAAGCAAGATCTCCTGATGGCTTCATGGATGCCTTTGATTCAATCAATCCCGAGCCACTTGCGGCAGCTTCTGTCGGGCAGGTCCATCGTGGCCTCCTGAAAACCGGTGAAGAGGTAGTAGTGAAGATTATCAAGACACAAAATGAGAAGCAATTCCGCCGTGATGTACAAAGAATGCGGCGTTGGCTCCGTATCTTTCTCGTATTCTCTCCGAAGTTACGCAAGGTCGGCAACCCCATGGCGCTTCTCAATCACGTAGCAGATTACACCACCCGGGAACTTGATCTTCGAAACGAGATTGGGGGTGCAAAGGAATTGCAAGCCATCCAAGAACGTCTCAAAGATGACTTTCCTATGCCAATGCTCAGGTTCCCTATGTATCATCCACATCTCTCAAACGAACATGTTCTTGTCTCGGAGTTTATCGATGGTAAATCCCTAGAAGAAGGAATCGAAGAAGGCTCACTCAGTTGGCAAACACTTCTCGATTTATTCCGAATCCATGGTGCCTTCCTATTCGGTATTGGGACATTTCACGGCGACCTCCATCCTGGTAACTGTATCATCGATTCAGATGGAAAGTTCGTATTCATTGATAATGGTGCAATTTGCCATGCTCCAGCACATGTAAACAATGCTCTTTTCCATTTCTTTGAACAATTATCTAAACGCGAATTCAGCAAAGCGTATGATGCATTACTGACCATGTCCGAAGTAAAACTAGATGAACGCCGTCTTGCGAAATATTATGCAAAAATGGATGATATCTATACTGGATTTGAAACTAAGCCTGTAGGTGAACAAAGCCTAACGCGCGTGATGATGCTTACCGTCCAAGCTGCTGTCGAAAAAGCCGGAGCCGACTTCGGAGAGGAGGCGTTTCCTATCATCCGTGCACTGATGTATCTCGACGGTCTCGTCATTCGAACTCACCCTGATGTAATGCTCATCGAATCCATGGGACCCTATCTGGAAGAATTCCGGACAGGACTTGGTATCGGAAACGATGTCTCCGCATGAAGCCTCAATAATCAATCCGAATGTGGCCAACACGATGAGTGATCAACGCGTCGCAATCGTGGGTGCCGGCATCGCTGGCCTCCATTGCGCTTCGATTCTTATTGAAAATGGAATTGAGGTCCTGATTTTTGACCAAGAAAAGGAGGTTGGCGGTCGTATGAAAACGACAAGAAAGGATGGCTTTCTTCTTGACCATGGCTTCCATGTCCTTCAGACTGCTTATCCTACTGCGAGTCGTGTTCTAGATTACAAAGCACTCCGATGTAAGGCCTTTCAGCCAGGCGCATTAGTTGTCGATTCTCGGAAGGGGAAACAAAAGATTCGACGGATGGCAGACCCTTGGCGTCAACCCATTCGCGGTATGATGAGTGCATTCAACGGCTTCGCCGGAATGGCTGATCTCCTTCGAGTTGCTCAGCTCCGTAGAGAGGTTGTCAAAGGCTCCATCGATTCCCAATTCGACGGAAATGATGCGACAACAATGGAATGGCTTCATTCCAAAGGATTCAGCGAATCTATGATTCAACGATTCTTTCTCCCACTATTCAGTGGAATCTTCCTTGAATCGGATTTGCGAACGAACGAACGGATGTTTCGCTTCGTTTTCCGAATGATGTCGAAAGGCAAGATGGTGCTCCCTGCAGAGGGTATTGGTTCAGTACCCGAAAAGATGGTGGAACAAATTGGGAACGACCGACTCCGGTTGGGTGTTCGCATAAGTGGGATCGATGAAGGGGCTGTCCGGTTCCGAGGGGAAGCGCACCGATTCGATACTGTAGTCAAGGCATTCTCTAAACCAACCGAAGAAGGATTGACACGCTCAGTATGGACTATGCATCTCGACGCTGAAAAAGCACCCTTCCGATCCAAACATATCCTGCTCAACGGTAATCTGAGTGAACCATCCTCGCTGATTACTCATGTCGCAGTGCCCTCAAATGTACAATCGAGTTATGCCCCAGATGGCCGTAGCCTTGTGACTGTCACAATCGTTGGAGATCGAGTTACTGCTGCAGGTATCCAAGAACCGTCGGGAATCGAGGCAGCCGCACGCGATGAGTTAGGGCGCTGGTTCGGAGATGGGACTGTCTCAACTTGGAGAACTCTCGATGTCAATTGTGTCGAACACGCATTACCAGAGATTGGGGCTGGAATGCGATTGACCAATCAACCTCGCCAAGGTGAAAGTGGAGTAATCGAATGCGGAGATTATCTACTCCACGGAAGCGTAGAAGGTGCACTTCTGACAGCGGAAAAAGCAGCACAAGAAATCATTGAGAAACTCAAGGCCCCTACAAGTAGTAATCAACAACCTATGCGTCGATTTTGATATCTAAAAATGTCAATGATTCCATAAACATGGCATTGAATCAATGGGCATGGCAGACTATGGCCCGAGGTCTCCAGCATCTCGTGGAATGGCTCAGTTTGACAAGACAATTAATCCAGAATATTATGAGAATGTGAAGGCCAGTAACAAGGTAATTCGAGGTCTTTTAGGAATTCAGATAATATTAGCTCCAATTGCTATTTATGCTTGGCCTACTGTGTGGCTTTGGGAGGCTGGCTTATCTGCCAATACTCCAGGTGAGGCATTTTTTGTTTTACTTGCAATTTTGTTGACTTCAGTTTCTGCTATCCCGATAGGACTGATACTTCCGAAGTTAGCAACCCGTGGAATAAAGCCGGAAGATCTTGATGAAAAGTGGGCATCTGAAACCTATGCTCTGATTTTTACAACCCCACTTGGAATGATTTGGGTAGCGCTCTGGATTTGGTGTCTACCCAATGTCTGGACCCTTTTGCCATGGGGTCCTTGGCAAACTAATTGGTGGAAGATCTTCCCATACATGGGCATTGTTCCAATGAGTATGATGGGTTTGGCGGGGTTACCAGCCTTAGCAAAAAATCTCAAAAATCCACTCACAAAAGAAGAGACGAAAGACATGAACCGAATCGAAGTGATTCAAAGTAATCCTGGACAAGAAATCATTGTCCGTATAGCCGAACCTCATTACAAGAATGATGCATGGATCGGACTCTACAATGCTGGGTCTGGAAATAACGAACACGGCGGCCGATGGAAATGGATGCGTGATGTAGATGTCAATCATATCTCTCTCCCGGCGCAAGGAGTGGGCGCGTGGAGTGTCCGTCTGTTCAAGGATGGTGGCTACACTCAAATTTCATCAATCGATTTCCGAATTGGATTGTCAAATCAGGCACTCACTCAAAGGTACATGTTTGTTCCAGAAGAGATGACATGGAACGAGCACAACGAACGTGCTCAGGCAATGGGAGGGCACCTCGCTAGCATCACTAGTGCTGAGGAGAACGAACAAGTCACAAAGATCTCTGGCGGAAAACCTGTATGGATAGGTGGAATTAGGAAAGGTAGTGGCAATGGTCCAGGTGCTGACTACTGGCACTGGTCTGATGGTCAACCTTGGACTTACACTAACTGGCATCCTGGCGAGCCCAACAACTACGGAGGTGGCGAAAATAGAGTGCACCTCGGCCTGCAAGCCCGGGGAACTTGGAACGATGTCAACGAAAGGTGGCGTGGCCCCGCAGTCTACGAGATGTCTACAGTACCTCCTACCAATGCGTCGCCGACCGAGCAGGGCAACTTCGAATTCATCGCGATTAGTGAGTACGACGAGGTATGGAACGACAAGGGATCTCGTGCACAACAAGACGTGTCGGTCTGGAGAGCGCGTGTACCGGCAGGATGTCATCTGCTTGGTATGACTGCCAAGAATGGTCACTCACGTCCAACCTTCTCGACATTGGTTATTCGTGCAGGTGGTAGTGACATTGCACCGCCTGAACGATTCGATCTCGTATGGTGGCAAGAACGTGGTCAACGCCGCTTCTGGTGCT
>MDTC01031204.1_pt1 | contig 11504 bp, 3 predicted proteins | sample 811181 | NCBI WGS metagenome assembly MDTC01 (sample SAMN05326644, study PRJNA326480) | marine metagenome | isolation source: seawater | place: Pacific Ocean: North | collected 2011 | reverse complement strand
CCTGAACCATCCCCGTAAGGTAAAACTCCGCTCGATGGTCCATCAAACGACACCCAACTTGCCCGTTCACCGGTTCTCGACATCGAAACTGACCAGTCGCTGTTGCCATCATTGGTCAACGTAACCGAGAGGGTTCCCTCTTGCTCGGGATTGAGAGTCAGTGTCGAACGTGAAAGCGACATTGAACACTCTTTCAGAACCGGTACTTCTAGTTCTAAATCCACAGTATCAGATATTTCCTCTGTTGGGTTGGGTGTTGTCACAGTGCCGGTAACCTCCCAGCAGTAATCGTCGGCTTCTTGGCCATCTGGCACTTCAACATCGACTGTGATAGTTTCAGTATCTTCCGAGTCTAAAGTGACTGTTGTATCGCTCAACTCAGCCGTAAGATCGCCGGCATTACCGCACCCGCTATCATCGCGCTCATCTATTGTGAGGTTGACCGTCGTTGAATTCTGTTGACCAGTATTCTCAACTGTTATGGAATAGGTTAGTATTGATGAAGAGCCAGTGTAGGTCAACGTTTTTTGGTTACGGTCTTCGACCCCGTCAAAATACAAATCGACGCCCCAAAAGGCGCTACCCGAGCCGTCTCCGGCGGTTGTTGTCACCGTTTGAGTCGACGGTTCTGGGATTTCCGCTGCAGGTGCTCCAATCACTGCGGTAATTGTTGCTGTAACAGTAGTGTCACAAGCAGTATCCGGCTCAACTGTTTGCCCTACAGTGACGTTCATTGTGGTCTCTTCACTAGCCCCGGCATCTATTTGGCCAGGTATTTGACCAATTGTCGACGAAAAGCCGTTACAGTCTTCCCCCGGTTCGTTACTAGCTTGGAGATTCACGGTTACTGGGTCAGACCCCGTGTTTGTCACTCTGACAGTATATTCACCAGAATCTCCCGGATTCACGGTTTGAGCGCCTGGTGTAACGTAAAGGCTGATGCTGGGTGCAGCAGAAACCGGAGTCGCTATCATTGGTAACAAGGCAACCAGCATTAAACTAACAAGGAAAAATGCAGTTCTACTAGAACGCGATGGACTTCCCCCTTGGTTGACCATGTGTTGCGGTGAACGATTAACTATCAAAAGGCTATCCTTTGATGTTTGCCGCACGCCAAGTTAGTTGACTACTCGCTAATAAATGTCGAAACAGGTGCCTGACAACTCAAACATGACTCCAACTCTGACAATTTACAACTCTCTGATTCGTCACCGCAATATCTCGCACCGCAGGTAGGACAACCTACAATTTTACCGACAATCGGGCTGCGGCACTGCCAGCAAATAGGTGCTGGTTTAGTTGATTGCGCGGTGGTTGATGGCGCTGGTTGGGGATGTGCCGGACTAGCGATAGTCTGAGGCATGTTTACCGGCTGTATGGCCGGAGCAAGTTGTTGGTTGACAGGCGGTCTCCCAGGCGCTGGCATGAATGGCATTGGTTGCGTAGTAGGTTTTGACCTGTTCAATACAACATATAGGCTTGCCAGCAATATGACAATCAGGAGAATAATGCTAATCTGGGCGAATGGCAAGCCGAATGCTGCGGATTGCGCACTCTGTTTCTCTGCATTAGCATTGAATACAAAGGTTGCTGATTCGGTATCCTCGGCGCTATCGAAGGCCAAAATTATGTCAGAGAATCCGTCCGTGCTTGGAGTTACCAGCAGTTTTACTGTCTTCGATTCACCAACTGCCAAATCGACAATCCCGTCACCGACGACTTCGATATCCCAACCTTGACTCGACGAGCCCGAAATTAGGTGATTAAAGGGCAAGGTTCCAGTGTTGGTTACCAGTACCTGAATTTCCTTAGATTCACCCTCTTTGAAGGTGTTATCGCTTAACTCTGACCATGATACTTCCTCAAATCCGCCGATGTAGAGTGAGAATGTTTCAGCATAATCAGCACCTGAACCACTGAATTTCAATACGAAGCTTGGTTCGGAGAATGGTATGGCTTCAATACTTGTGAATACGGTACACGACAACTCCGTCGACTCCTGGTAGCCAATCATTGACGGCGTGTCGCAAGTGACGGAAAGTTGCGGATCGCTTAATGCAGTAACAATTGGCTGCCAGTCAATCTCAGCATCATTCGAAAGTTGCCAAACAAAACGCAACTCAGCACCTGCAGGATGGGAACCGGTACCGTAAAATGAAACAGTATACTCTTGATTATCCGGGAATATTACTTTCTTGAATTGAAGGCTAGGCAGCGGAAAAATCTCAATATCAAAATTATCTGTCCAAGTAAATCTATCTGACCCATTATCCATATGTAATGTTGCAGGACCTGATTTAGCGCTCTTAGATAATTGATATGTCACCAAATACAACTCCGATTCGCCAATTGCTAAGTCTACTGTCCCTCCAGAACTTATCACCTGTACTCCCTGAGGCAAGCTAAATGTTGGAGATAATTTGACCGCTAGATTACCTTTATTTTCGATACTGTATACCGCAACAAATTGTGAGTTAGGCAGTAGATTAACCAACGGTGTGTCGGTTCTAATCTCTACTGCTTTGACTGCCTCAACTTCCATCGGCATCTCAACCAGCCAATTCACTACAGGGTCTGTCACCGAATTCACGCTGATTGTCACCGCAGTTTGCAATCCAGAATTGGGGACTACCGACGGCGGCTTGATTATCATTTGAACAGTGTCAAACGAATCTACTGGAATGGTAGAGGTAGTGGCAAATGGACTTTCAGTGAAATCCTGAATGAAGAAGGCTTCCCATCCGTTTGGTGGTTGAACTTGCAAGTCATACGCAATGTTCGTATTGCCATAGTTGTAGAGGTATACCGGGACGATTGTCGACTCTATTGGACTTACCGGGATGACATCATAATCGGTTTCAATAGCAATATCTGGAATTTCAGAAACTAACAGATCCAAATCTAATGTAGTCGTTATTCCGTTATCTAAATCACTGGCGCTGAGGACCAGTCTATAGGTTCCCGGAGTTGGAGATTTTGGATGAACTACTGTGGCAGTGAGACTTACGGATTCACTTCCCTGCAGTTCATATTCAGAACCCGACAACCCGACATACCAAGGTAATTCACTACCATCATCGACGAAGGTGAGTGTTGACTCAACGATCGATGCGTTAGTACTCAGTAAGCCGGTATTTTGCAGGCTAATCTGCCACGTCGTCGAGGTTTGCTCTGCGTCTTGTAACTGTTGGACACGTTGGCTAGAAATGATTGCAACACCTGGTTGTGAGACGTTAATTATCACGTCTTGTCGATTGTTGGTCTCCAAGGTCTCAAGCACTGCATCGGTTTTATCGATAATGAAAGACACCGTATTGGCACCTGAATTTTGCGGGGTCCACGACCAAACCAAGGTGCGTTGACTACCCCCGCCAAGTTCCATAGATTGTGTGTCGATGGTTAAGCCATCAACTTCTAAGGTGACCTCGAAGGCGTCTGATCGGATATTACCAGTGTTCTCAATAACGCAGGTAAGCTGAGTTTCTTGACCGACGCTGGGAATTGCAATATCAATCGAGAAACCGTCATCTGCTGCGACTAAATCTGGTTTCAAATCATTGATACCGTGGCCCATAACAGCAAGGGAAAATGGTTGCCCTCGGCTTCCTCCATGATTCGCATCAATGACGGTTACTGTCCATGTACCAATAACTGCAGAATCAATTAGTACAACCTCAACGTTGTTCAGCGAATCCGCGCTGCCGCCAGTTGTTGATCGCCCATTCGAGAAATCGTTCCCCAAGTAAATAACTCCGTTTGGGTCGGTAACTTCCAGATTCAGATTGTTTACTAACTGAGTAGATGACCATGTTGAGGCTGCTTCGTCAGACCATGCCAAGACTGTTTTGAATTGGTCGCCATTCTGGTCAATGTCAAAGGTATATGACTTTGAGTTGCCCGTGGCAGAAAGCAACGATCTATCATCAACCCAAACGCCTTGTCCATCGGGGGGGGCTAAAGAATTCCTCAGATTGACACGCCCCCATCCCTCGTCGTTATTGGGGATATCACGATTGCCAACATCCTCCGCACCGAGAATCAACAGCGCTTTGACCAAGGCACCTTGGGGGGATTCACGCAAGGCAATTTCTTCCAGGTATTCTCGAATCATGGCTGCTGCGCCCGCAGCATTTGGCGTTGCCATCGAGGTTCCAGTGTACTCAAGGTACCAGGTTGACCGCCCCGAGGCCCCCCCGGTATCTGTTGCTTCTTGAGCTCGGCATGACCATACATAGCCACCTGGTGCAAGCACATCAGGCTTTATCCTACCATCATCGAGGGGACCTCTTGAGGAACCCTGCATGATGTAGTCTGGTGCACCTTGGTAACGGTTTTGATGCATCCCGACTGTTACCGCATTTTTGGCGGTTGCTGGTGGGCTTACTGTGTCGGGGTCTGGGCCGTCATTACCAGCCGCAAACAGGATAGTTAGACCTTCTCCGCCTGAGTAATAGCGGTCATAGGTATTTGCCCTGTCGTCAACATCTCTACTATCAGAGGAGTATTGGCCGTATCCGCCGTTATTCCCCCATGAATTGGTATGGGTTCTGGCGCCGGCGTTGTATGCCGAATTTATCAAACCGTTTAGCGAAGGGGATTGAAAATTACCGGTGTTGTCGTTTTCCATCGCTTGGAAATACAGTTGAGCTTCTGGGGCAACACCTGCGTAACCGCCTCTAAATCCATCACCAAGAACCGTGCATGAAACGTGAGTTCCATGGCCCGACCAGCGGTCGGCGGTTGAGCCATCATTGATGACGTCGTTATTAGCAACAACTCTACTACCAAAATCGCCATGGTCTTCATCAAGGCCGGAATCTGCAACTGCAACTATCTGTCCCGATCCATCCAGATCGGTAGTGAAGTAGGTTTGCATATTGGTAATCTTCATGTGACTTCTGGCATTATTATTGTGAATTTCAAATACCGGATTTAATCTAATTACGCCGACCGATGGTTGTAGAGCTACGTCAATTATTGCTGAGGTAATTAAATCACCCTCGTAGCGCCCTTCATCCCATTTGATTGTGTTATTAAGCGCTTGATTAACCACTGTTGAGACGTCTTGTTTTAGTTCGTTCAAATCATCACTGAAGGAAATAGTCTGCTCCGGGCCTTGAGTACCATACCATCCCTCTATTCTTATCCGCTCCCCAATCAACGCCGCCTCACTGCCCTCAATCAGTAAGATATCCTGTAAATCAGCCTGCAAAATTAAAGCGACGGGGACTGGGTGGGAGGCGACAATTGAGCTTAAACTGGCCGCCCGTGACAAAGCAGATTCTGTACCTTGTAGAACCAGGCCTGATGGAGGCAGATATTCTCGAATTGCCAGACCAGGTATTTCGTTGACAGCATCTCTCACCTCTAACATGTTAGTTTCATTGGTTGCTAAAACCATGAGCAAATCGTCTCGTGGTTGTAGCCATTCTGCACTGATCGGACGCGCAAGTTCTAGACCAAATTCGTCGAATGTACCAATAACTGTATTTGCTGATATGGGTCTATTTTCGTTCATATCTTCGTATTTGTAAGTACCCAATGCCTCGTGGAAGACATCATCTCGCAGTTCAAAATGAACCCGTTCTATTTGGTTTATGTCATCAATAATTTCAGCATTAGAACTTTGATTGATTGCTATATGTGACGCACTCTGCAGAATAAAGAGAGTAATGAGGAACATTACTACACCCGCAGAGCGCTGACTTTGCATCATAATACCCTAGTTCCGGTGCGTTTTATTGCTTGGGGTATCGTGTGAGATTATACTCAATTTCTATCTTTGAATTCTTCCCATGCCCAATCACCGACATTGTGAGTCACGACCATAAACTGCAAATCACCTTCATGATCGGTATATTTTAAATCGATTGCAATGACATAATTGTCCCAAACGGTATGACCAATTACCAGCATTTCAAGATCATCCCCAGCCACTGACGAATGGGCTGAAATCGCATCGATTTCAATGCTCATTGACTCAAGTACTTCGCCATCTGTCGATTGAAATGTGACCTGTAGATCGACATCAGTTATTTCCCTGCTACCGGTATTGTGTATTTCAGACATGACTAAATGACCGCTGCGCTGCATGTAGAGGGTTTCTACCATCACTGAATCTCGTGGAATAACCCAATACCAAGTGCTGAAGATTGCGCCAAGTAGCAAGAGCAAAACTAAACCAGCAGTTGCTACACGGTTCGGCGTAATCTCTTTTTGCAATTCCTGCACGAATTTGGCTGCGTCTTTTGACGCTTGCAAAATTGCTAATTCTTCGGCAGTCATCTGGGTTGATTCAGTGATTGAATCTTCATGAATTAACAATTCACCCTCATCATTGACAATGTATCCATTCTCTTCTTCAACCATAGACATCAACCCAACATAGCCAATACGCTGGCCACCATAGACGTGACAGGTTCTACCAACAGAACGTGTCTAGTTTCCACATCACCACCGGTTATCGTCCCAATAAGACTCAGATCAGATACCATTCCATTTACCCCAAGCGATGATGACACGGGGATTATACCAGTGAACTGGGTATCTAACATCACAGCTCTGCTATCAAATTCCATGTCGCCAAAGAAATCAACATAATATCCGGGTTGAGTCGTGACCTGTGCGCTTGCTGCAATACGACCAGAGGTGATATCATCAAGTATGATTACTGGATATTCATACGGACCGCGCTTGATGTTAATGACGGCAGATTTCAAGTCTTCACCGATCATTTCTAGACGGTCTACTGTGACACCTGGCTGGACTGGTATTCCTTCTTGCTTCATGTAGAGGCTCTTTACCCCGTCACCGGATGAAGCAACCCGCATGCCCCAATCATTGGTTGGTTCTAATTTGAAGGTTGAAGGTAGGCCTTGAGCAATCATCAACACGTCGCCGCGGAAATCCACGGCCTGACCACTCGCTTCAAGATACAAATCTAGATTTTCTTCATTCGAGGAGTAGTCGAGAGTCATCATTCCTTGAAATGAGGTGTCACTCCGAATGTCGAAGTCATTTGCTGGCACAGCAGACAGTGACATCACGCTGGGTAAATTACGCATGAAGGTCGTTGCTGGATACCAAGAGCCATCGACAAAGCGCATTTGTTGAATCATTAGTTTATCAGCCGAAAATTTACCCTGCGTTCTAAACTCTTCAGGTACGTTCATGGTAATATTGAAAATATCACCAATAGTTGCTGAGAAATCCATTGACTGCGCAACATCGATGAACAGTGCTTCGACTCTTGTCTGTTCAATTCTATCGATGAACGTCGCATAGACTGAATCTAGGTTTGACCCAAAGTCATATGTCATAATGACATTAAACCTCGGAACAATCAAGTCATCCTGGGTGAAAAACACTGCATTAGCACTCACATCGTTCGGCTTAGAGCTATCTAAGCCATTGATTACAAGATCGGTGTCTCTACCCTGAAGGCCGTTGACGACGATACTTATTTGCTCACGAAGGGGTTTCCACTGCTCGAAGAATAAATCAAACTCGTATTGTGGTGTATCGTCGACCATCCTGAAATCATATTCAAGGGAAATTTGACCCGCTGGCAGCTGTGGTAGCCATAGTCGGTTATGCCATGCACGCCTAAATTTCAGCATAATTCCCTCTTCCTCAAGTAAGGTTTCATTCATAGATGCTAGTTCAAAATCAAACACTACACCATCCTCCAAGGCTGTGATTAATTTTTCCGCTTCGGTGATGTTAGAGCGAGTGAATATATCTAACGCTGAGGCCCGTTCTGTATCATCAATCTTGTAATCCTCCAGGATGTCGTTAGCATCCAATATATCCGATTGAGTAAGCAACGGTAGCCTCGATAGATTGTACTGCAAAATTGTTGCCTCATTGACGTTCATCGCAACGCCATGTGCCCATATTGGATCCTCAGCAACAGTACTACCTTTTTGCATGTCGATAGTCAAGTCAAATGCCTCTCCAGTGAGCAAATCAAGTCCCAAGGAGAAATCTTCATCTTCGCCATCTGTGCCAACTAAATCTTTAGTGAAATCATAAATTAAATCGTTGACCGAACTCCCAAAATCAACCAGATCACCAAGGAAGAAGGACAGTGACTCAATACCTTCCCCCTCGTCAAAACTCGGCAATTCTAGGCCTGATGAGTCGACGGTGGAAGGGAAAGCAATGGATATGTTTGATGGCAAGGGCTCCAATATCGCCCGACCGTTCATGCCTAGGAACTCATCTTGGTATGTTGAGTCATCTTCAAACATGATGTAGAATGGCGAAGATTGGCTTCTGACCATTTCTATTTGTGAATTACCTTCCGGCCCGACTGCATCTGGTACTTGCGGTGAGAATCGAGTGATGCTGATGATGTCTGATATTTTCAAACTCATACTAGCCTCTGAACTATCTTGGTCAACCCAGAATCTAAAGTGATCACCATCCATCGTTTTAGGCTCAGTTGCGTTGGTGAGTTGAATTATTATAGAGTCGATTGGTTGATTACCTGTGTAGCCCAAGGTGTCTCCAAGAGTTAGCGAAAAGTCTGATGGGAGCCCGTTTAACTGAATTGAGTTTTGCTGAGCAGGGCTTTTACCGCCATAGGTTATCGATTGAATCGGCTCACTGGCTTGATAATTAACCGCACTCGAGGTTTGAATGATCTTCAAACTGTCTGGGCGGTTAGAGATCATTGCGGATTGAGTTACTGCGGTGGCTTGATCACCTCCACTGTGCTTAATATGGCCGACAAGAATAGACTCACCAGTAGAACCTTTTATCTCGATATCTCTCACATCTGTAGTTGGATCAAACGTTTGGATTACGTCTGATATTCCCGATACTCGCAGACTGATGGCTACCGGGACTAGGGGTTTTATTGGCTCACCATTTCGCCCAATAACCTGGTCAATATTAACATCCTCAGCGAGTAGAATGTGATCTTGGTTAGGCATTATCGGATTATCGCTGCTTGAGAATGACAGTTCGACCAAGCCTATGTCCATCGATTCACGAGGATCACCGGCCAAATTTCCTGTGATTTGGTCAAAGCAGTGAATCTCGAGTGTACCGCCGTCCGAGCCGGTTGTACTGATTATCGAATCGGGTAATGAATTTACAATGTCACCAATATCTAAAACAACTTGAACTACCGTCAATAATGCATTATCGAAGATTTGTGCGATGCTGTTTAGGTTTGGGTTATCATAATTTACCCGATCTACGCCAGTTGGTGAAACTAAGAAACTACCCTCGATTAAAATGGCATTAGGGACATCTTCAATGACGACTTCTAATGATGATCTATCACTCGCTACGCCACCCCTCTCAAATGTTGATTTGTATTCAAGGCGATCGATTGATTCTGTCCCAATAACCGCAATCAGCGTATTTGGTGCATCTGTTGGATTGACTGGAAGGGTCGGGTCATTGACATTTGGCGATGAATCACCAGAGAAATTCTTAATCGCGATAATTAGTGAGAGCCGATCTGGCACCTCACCGGGAAGATTTGCTGAGTTAGGTGCTTCGCCTATCATGGTGAAGATTGAATTGATTTCCTCTTGCGGCATGGTGCCTGATGGCAGCCCATGTATCCAAGCCCTAGCATCCGTGACGTTGCCAAACTCAGAATCGCCGTCTTGAACGTTCGCTCTGTCTTCGTAATAATGCAAATAAACGTCTGAGCCAATATCGGAATAAATTTCTACTGAATCAAATGAGTTCTCACCAAGATTATCATTTCTAATGGTGATATCAACTTCCTCTGGCAACTTGGTATCGCCCATTTCGGGATGGAATCCAGCGTCCAAATAACTCATCTCAAGAACTGGCGCCGATGAACCGCCGCCATCGCCATCGAATCGGATATAACCTACGCCGATACCAAACCCGCACTTGTGCTCGTGACTCGGTGCCTCATTATCTGCAACTGGGTCATAGTATAACTCATCCTGACAATCTGTCTGAACATCGGTACCAGGAGCGTTCGGATTTCTTACCTGAACAGAATATGGTGCGGTTATGGATGATAGCGAAAATTCGCTAGAATTGATGTTGCCGATGATTAAGGAAGCTAGGAATGATACCAAATCTTGCGGTGCAACGTTGAATTCGATACGTTCAATTCCGACGCCTAGGGTAAATTCGTGGGGCGGCTGAGTAAATCGCGTGTCGATTACTATCGCATATGACTCTGAGTCATCAAGAGTGATATCGAAGGCTAGTCCTTTCATCAGACTTATCTCGAGGTGCTGTAATGAATCCCATAATGGGTCGGTTTGATCTAGTGCTGTGACTTTCCATTGGAAGGTCGGATTTATCCACAATTTTTCGATTATTGGGATTAATCCTCCACTGGTTTCAACCCCCCATCCATCACCTTGGTTGATAATTCCTTCAATGGTTAAAGCAACAGATAAGTCATCCTCTCCATCACCATCTATATCGATGTAGTTGGCAAATAAGACTAATTGACCATCAACGATTAGTTCACCAGTAAACGTTCCTTGAGCCCATGCCTCATAGGAAGGACCGTTATCCCTCGACGTGAAATTAACGTACACTGCATAAGTGTTGATTCCGATGGCTAATATGTTGTCTAGGCCGAGATTATTCACTGAAAACAGTGTTTGAAACAAGTTACTAGGGAAGCCTTCTGGTTGCGTAGAAGCATCCATAAGGAATTCGTAGGGTCGAGGGTGGTCTGGTTCAAACACTGAGGAATTGCGCATGGTGATTCCGTCCAAAAATGAGTTCGACACTGCCAGTGGATCGGCTTCAGTGATACCTCTGGCGTTGGCATCAACTTGGGCTAGAGCACCTTGAGCTGCGCTGAGCGCAATGTCTGGTTCACCACCTTGGGTCCTCTCGGCTAGTGTTTCCATCAATGAATCAATTACGTCGAAATCGTCACGAGAAATAGAGGTGTCAGCTGTTGCAGGATAAGAAATGGAAACCATCATCAACATAATCAAGAAAATTGCTGATTTCCGCGGGTCACCAGATTGGGGTAGGCCTGGTCTAACTACCCGCAGCGTGCGCCCATCCATGTCAAATGGTCATATTCAAACTACGATAAACTATCGCCTAGAAGTGTGAGCAAAGTGATAAACAGATAGCAATTTACGTGAATCGCAGCATAAAGTCCTGACCGCACGACGGACAAGCAACTATTGCCTCATCAGCGTCTGGTATCTCGATATTGAATTCGGTTGCACAGTGCGGGCATGAAACCCGCTCAATAACCGAATCTGGCAGCTGCTTATCTTCGATTATGGTGTTTCCTGACTCTTCCTCAATTCGACCAGCTTCAGGCGCTATACCTGACTTGACTTGATGTGGTAATTCTACGCCTCCACTAACTACCTTGGTTAATTTTTCAATAGCCCCTTCGTCAGAATTAGTCTGGATAATTTCTTGGTTCTCCTCTTCGGCAAACATGGCCATCGCGTCTGCTGCAGCAGATTGAGTCCCAGAAGAATACTGCATTGTTTGGTTAGTGAAACTCGGTGATGGTT
>MDTC01018367.1_pt1 | contig 11504 bp, 10 predicted proteins | sample 811181 | NCBI WGS metagenome assembly MDTC01 (sample SAMN05326644, study PRJNA326480) | marine metagenome | isolation source: seawater | place: Pacific Ocean: North | collected 2011 | reverse complement strand
CTATGTTTCTCAAATTGAAAATATGCTGGAAAAATTTGTTTATAATCCAGAATTTTTGCGAGAGAAGCATGCAAATGAAGACTTTATAAATTCAAAGATGATTATCTTCGGCGGAAACAAAAGCTCTGCTGAAGAATTATCAAACTTTTACAATGATTTCCTAAACTGTAAATGTAAGGATTTTATTATTACTGATCCTACAAGCGCATCATTTATTAAATATATGATAAATAGTTTTCTTGCTACAAAAGTAATCTTTTTTAATGAATTTAATAATTTATTTAAATCATCTAATGCAAAAGAGGACTGGACTAGATTAACTGAAATTATTGCAAGGGATGAAAGATTAGGCTCGTCTCATATGGATGTTCCTGGTCATGACGGGAGATATGGATTCGGAGGAGCCTGCCTGCCCAAAGATTCTAAAGCCATAATTAAATATGCAGATGACATGAAAGTTAATTTAAAGATTCTTAAAACAGTAATAAAAGTCAATAATAAAATAAGATCATCGTATAATGACAATACGCCAAGAGAAGATGAACAAAATATTATTTTTGAGGATTGATAATTTTTTTAATTTTTGCCCGAGTGGTGGAATTGGTAGACACAAGGGACTTAAAATCCCTCGATAGAAATATCGTGCCGGTTCAAGTCCGGCCTCGGGCACCACTATCAAAGCCGTAATGAAATCTGCATTTATTTTTCAAATAACTAATTTTCTAACAACATTTTTAGTCCTTTTAGCTATATTGGCAAATTTGTCACCACTTGAGTATTCTATTTGGGTTGCATTTACAGTATTTGGATCTCTTGGCCTGCAGCTTGAAGCAGTAATTAGTCAATCAACTTTAAGATCTATATCTTTACTTCATTTTCAAAATAAGACCGAAAGTTTAAAAGAGTTAGCTAATATCTCTAAAGGCAGTCTCTCAATTATTGCTTATAGATTTACACCAATTGCAACATTTTTTGGCTTACTATATTTTTATTTTTTGTATAAAGATTCTAGCCTTTATGTCTTCTATATATTGCCTGCATGGCTTCTATTTATGGTTACATACATTACGAATTTTACTTTTTCCATTAATGGAATGATTCTTCAAGCTAGAAACCATATCAATTCTTTCAACTATATAAATACTTTTAGCAGAATAGTTCAACTTATATTGACTGTCACTTTCTTATATCTCGGCTTTACTCTACTTGGATTGAGTTTAAGTTTTGCTATATCAGTCATAATTGGTGTGATTTTAACCATAAAAAGACTTAAAAAATTAGAGTTGTATCAAAACTTTAATACTGGTGGATATCATAAAAGTGATGAGCAAAAAAAACTAAAAAAGTATTTTGATTTTCTGACAAAAAACTACTTCTTTTTTATTTTCTTTACTTTTTTAGTCATTAAAGGCATTTACTTGATAATTTCTCCTTTTTTAGAAATAAATATAAGTTCAGCTTATAGTTTATCTTTGCAAGCTGGCATCCTGATTTCAGGTTTTAGCTTAATTGCAAGTAATCAGGTATTTATACCTAAGATTTCGTCAGCAATAGTTTCTAAAAAATATAAAGATGTTAAAAGAATTCTTTGGAAATGCTTCATATTCCAAAATTTATCATATGTATTGGCAGCACTTGTATTATTTTTTCCTGCTCAATTGCTTTTAGCCTATCTTCAAATCGAAATTGTTTTATTGGATATTAAAAACTTTGTCCTTTTGAATACCTCTTTATTATTAGAGGTTAATATTATTTTTATGACTGGGTATTTAATGACACGGTCAAAAATGCAATTTGTAAAATACTACTCAATTGCAGCTTCTATAATTTTTTTAATAAGTCTTCTTGTATTTTTCTTTTTAAATAATCTCAGCATTACTCTAATATTAGTAATTATCTCTCAATTAGTATTTTTACTTCCTGTGGTATTAAAAAGTTTTTTTACTGATCTAAAGGCAGGGCTTAAAAAGACTCCAATTACTTAAGGATTTTTTAAGATAAGACAATAATATTATTTTACAAAAAGAAACAAGAATACGATAAAATCATAATATTAAATAACACAAAAATGTATGCAAGAAACTTCTAACAAGAAAGATTCCATTGATTTTGAAGATGAAATAGATCTTAGAGAGGTTTTTCAAGTTTTGTTGGAGGGAAAATGGCTTATTATTTCAATAACATCCTTCGTATCAATTATCGGAGTTATCTATAGTCTCCTCTTACCAAACATATATGAATCTAAAACTTTATTAGTTCCAGTAAACCCATCTAGTGGTATCTCAGGAGCATTAGGTAGATATAGTGCTCTTGCTGGTTTAGCTGGAATAAACCTTCCGCCTGATAGCGATGAGGGTAATTATGCAAAAGCAATTGAAAAAATTGGTTCCCTGAGTTTTTTTGAAGATAGCATTCTCGTGAACATTAACTTGCAAGACCTTATGGCCGTTAAATCTTGGAATCCTAAAACAAATACATTGGTTTATGATGAAAGGATTTACAACGCAACAAGCAAAACTTGGGTTAGAAAATATTCTTATCCACAGCAGCAAATACCAAGCGCCCAAGAAAGCTTTGAGGAATTTAAATTAAAACACTTAAGTATTAGTGAGAATAAAAAAACTGGCTTTATTTCTGTATCAATAAGTCATCAATCACCATTTTTAGCGAAACAATGGACTGAGTTGGTCGTCAATGAAGTTAATAGTTATTACAGACAAAAAGATAAATCTGAATCAGAAAAAGCCGTTAATTATCTTAACCAACAAATTTCAATGACCGGTTTATCGGAAATTAAAGAAGTCTTAGCTCAACTCCTTCAAGATGAAATTAAAAAGCTAACCTTAGTAGAAGCAAATCAGTTTTATGTATTTGATTACATCGATCCCCCTGCAATAATGGAAGAGAAATCTGATCCCAACAGGTTCTTAATTTTTATTCTAAGTTTTCTTTTCGGCCTAATGTTAAGTGTTTTACTAGTGCTCTTGCGACATTATTTTTTCACTAAAAAAACTTTGTGATCTCAAGAGTTGAATTTCAAAATAGAACAAAATCTTACTATCTCATGAAATTTTTTCCTCGATATAGTAATGTACATAAAAAAGACATAATTAATTATTTCTCAAGATTTAAAAAAAATTAAGGCATGAGTAAAAAAATAAAAATTTTTGTTGCTGGCCATCGAGGTATGGTGGGATCAGCAATAGTAAGGGAGTTAAATAAGATTGATGACGTTTGTCTGGTTTTTCGGGATAGAACTGAACTAAATCTTTTAGACCAGAAGTCTGTGGTTAATTTTTTTGAAAAAGAAAAACCCGATCAAGTGTACTTAGCTGCAGCAAAGGTTGGAGGTATACATGCAAATAATTCACTTCCAGCTGATTTTATATATGAAAATTTAGTTATTCAGGCTAATGTTATTCATTCCTCTTTTTTATCTGGAGTAAGGAAGTTATTATTTTTAGGATCTAGTTGCATTTATCCAAAACATGCACCACAACCGATACCAGAAGCTTCACTTTTGAGTGGATCATTGGAGCCAACGAATGAACCTTATGCTATTGCAAAAATTGCCGGTATCAAATTATGTGAAAGTTATAATCGTCAATATGGTAGCAGTCATGGCATTGACTACCGAAGTGTGATGCCGTGCAACTTATATGGTCCTGGAGATAATTATCATGAAGTAAACTCTCATGTGGTTCCAGCTCTTATCCGCCGTTTTCATGAAGCAAAGATATCAGGTAATAGTTCTGTTACTGTTTGGGGTTCTGGAAACGTAAAAAGAGAGTTCTTATATGTCGATGATATGGCAAAGGCTAGTATATTGGTTATGAATTGTCCAATTGATAAAATTAAAGAGGTTGCTGATGAGATGCTAAGTCATATTAACATCGGGTCAGGAATTGATCTCAGCATAGCTCAGCTGGCAGCTAAAATAGCAGAAGTAGTTGGATTTCAAGGTACAATAGATTTCGACAAGAGTAGACCAGACGGTACGCCGAGGAAATTGCTAGATATAACTAAGCTTCAGAGTATGGGTTGGCAGCCATTTATTGGTCTTAAAGATGGACTGCAACTTGCTTATAATGATTTTTTAAAAGATAGAGGTAAGTAATTTTTTTAAGTGAAAATGGTTAAATATGAATAAAAAAAATAAAGTTGCTCTCATCACAGGCATAACCGGTCAAGATGGCTCTTACCTAGCCGAATTTCTGCTGAAAAAAGGTTATGAAGTTCACGGTATAAAAAGAAGATCAAGTTCTTTAAATACTGCCCGCATAGATCATATCTACCAAGAGCTTCAAGAGAATGAACCGAATATGATTCTTCACTATGGTGACCTTAGCGATGCCAGTAATTTAGTGAGCATAGTTAAAGAATGTCAGCCAGATGAAATATATAACCTTGCTGCTCAGAGTCATGTTGCAGTGAGTTTTGCTAGTCCAGAGTACACTGCAGACATCGATGCATTGGGAACACTAAGAATCCTCGAAGCTATAAGATTATTGGGCCTTGAAAAAAAGACAAGATTTTATCAGGCGTCTACATCTGAGCTTTATGGCCTCGTGCAAGAAACTCCTCAAACAGAAAATACGCCATTTTATCCTCGAAGTCCATATGGTGTTGCAAAACTATATTCTTATTGGATCACTGTAAATTACAGAGAGTCATATGGTATGTATGCATGTAATGGCATTCTTTTTAATCATGAATCGCCCCGAAGAGGAGAGACTTTTGTAACACGAAAAATAACTCGAGGTTTAGCTAATATATCGCAAGGACTATTGTCATGCCTATACATGGGAAATATTGATGCCCTCCGAGATTGGGGTCATGCAAAAGATTATGTGCGAATGCAGTGGCTAATGCTACAGCAAGAGACCCCTGAAGATTTCGTTATCGCAACCGGCAAACAGTTCAGTGTGAGAGATTTTATTTTGTGGTCTGCCGAGGCCCTAGGAATAGAACTGGAATTTGAAGGAACCGGTGTTGAGGAGGTTGGCAGGATTGTAGGATTTTCTGGTGAAGGATACACAGCTCTATCCATTGGCGATATTATTGTTCGAATAGACCCTTATTATAATCGTCCGGCAGAAGTAGAAACCCTTCTTGGTGATCCTGCTAAAGCTAAACGCATACTTGGCTGGGAGCCCTCAATAAGTGCCAAAGAAATGTGTAAGGAGATGGTACTAAACGATTTAAGGCAAGCCAGGGAAACTAAACTAATTCAAACAAATCAGCTTGAAGAATAAATTATCTTATCTACAAAAAACTTAGTTTTGATAATAAATTATGTTGATAGTTGAAATTAATGAATCAGAAATATAATAATTTATTTTAGTTGAGCTATGGAAGCTTAAAAAATGAATACAATAGAAATTTCAGAGAACAAAAAAAAGATTTCCTTTATAAGATTGTTTTACAAACTTAGTTTTGTTTTATGTTTGTTCCCTTATGCAATTCAATTAGTAGATCGCGATTTGCAGCCAGTATATTTCGTTATGCTTGGTGTTTGTCTTTTATTTTCCTATAGAGTTAAGACTTCATCTTATTTATTTTTATTGTTATTAACTGGGTTATCAATAATAATTTATAGACTACGGTTTGACTATGAAGTTGTAGAAATAATTAGATCATTTCCAATCTATCTGACACCTATTTTTATATTCAGATTTTTTGAAGCATGCCAAATTAAGAGATCTTTTATATTCAGAGCTATTAGATCATCTATATATATCTATGTAATTTATGCTGGTCTTCAACTTTTTGGTATTGATATATTAGGTATGTATGATGAGCAGCGTGTAGCTGCTGGAAGGGGCTTTACATCCCTCGCAAATGAACCTTCTATGTTCGGTTTTATTTTGAATCTTTTAATGGCAAGCATGCTTATTGCAAGGGAGGAAACAAGACTGGATTGGCTATTTTTTACTATAGGGATCCTATTGTGTGGTTCTGCTTCAGCATTAATATGTAGCATTCCTATCTTTGCAACTCTGATATCAATGAGATATCTAGCAATTATAATTGCATCATCATTTATCATTGTTATGGGTTTAGTAGAGCTTAATATTGAAGCTATTCTTACACCAAGACTGATTTCACTTTTTGAAATGAGCGGAATTGATTTATTGCTTCTGGATGAAAGTATAAATGAAAGGGTTGGCCACATTGCATTCATATTTACCAATCCAATTCATTTTCTAATTGGTGGATTAGATGGATGGGGGATATCTTATCTAGAATTTATAAATTTAGGTAGCAACCCATTTGCTTATGGAACAGGTGTAAATAATATTTTAAGTGGAATTGGCGCTGTTATATTTGATGGAGGTATGCTGGGGATTCTTTATATTTTATTCATGATTAAAATTTCTAGGATTAGGCTTAGCAGTATCTCCACTCGAGAAATATTAATTTGGGTTGCATTTTCCTTTGTTGCAATACAATCGGTTTCATTTGCAAATCCATTGCTTACATTTCCACTTGCATGTAATGCCTTGGTAAATGGAAGGGTTTCTAAAAATAAATCTGGAATAAGGATATGAAAAAGCCAGTAATATATATATTGGAGCCAAGCAAAGTAGGTGTGCAGCATTTATCATTTCTTGAGTCTTATTTGCAAACTATTATTAACACAAAGAAAGTTAGCGACATTTTTGATATTAATTTTGTTGCTTCAAAAAAAACTATTGATAAATTAGATAAATCAAAACTTATGATAGTAAACCTTTCAACAATCTTAGTCATTGATCCATTAAAGAGACGTTTAGTGCTGAAGACTATTGTAGAGGCTTTTCAAGTCTTGAAGCTAATGTTGAAAAAGAAACGAGATGACAAACTTTTAATAACCTGCTTGTTGCCAACTTCTTTGATCTTCATTGAACAAATAAATCGCATATTAAAAAAGAGAGGAATTTATGTAGTACTTCATGGAGAAATTGAATCTCTTTTCGATAGCACTAAGCAGTCTATTTTTAGAATAGGCTGGTGGTCAAGATTTTGGTGGAAACTAAGATCTGCTGATAGCAAAATCAAACTTGTTGTTATAGATGATTTTATAAAGGATAGAATAGATAAGATTTGTATTAACAAAAACGATATAGCAGTTATCCATCAACCAATAATCCCTTTAGAAAAAAGTATACCTAGTGATCCAATTCCTAAAGTATGTTTTGTTGGATACAGAACAAAAAATAAGGGATACAGAGAGTTCATCGCGCTTGCAGAAAAACACCCAAAGCTTGAATTTGTAGCAATAGGAGGTGAGGTAGAAGAAAATATAAGAACTGGCAAGAAAAATATTTTGAGGACTCATGATGATTATCTAGATGCTATAAGTTCCTGTAGCCTAGCTCTTTTTTTATATACTGATGGATATCGTGCAACATTGTCAGGTGCAGCATTAGATGCAATTAAATTAGGCGTAACTATTTTAGCTTTAAATAGACCATTTTTTGTTAGCATAAGTGATCATCTTGGTGATAAAATTGTTGCAATCAGAGAGGATTTTTTACAAGTTTCGGAGTACTTAGATAATCTGCAATACTTGCAGAGTCATAAATTAGAGTCTAGTTCTTTAATTCTGCAATCCAAATACTCTGTCAAAGCAATTGCAAAAAAGATGGATGAAATCTTCCTAGGAGATCAGTAGAAATAATGATAAAAAAAGTAAGGGATCTTGTTAAAGGCATACTTGCTAAAGCTCCTTTTATTGATGGTATTTTTAGAAGGTTTGTTTGGAGTAATTTGGCTTATCCAGAATTTGAAATGAAACTTCTAAGCAAACTTGATTCGAGCTCGATTAATATTGCCTTAGATATTGGTGCTGCTTTAGGAAGCTATTCTTGGATCCTAAAAAACAAGTCTAAAAAAGTCTATGCATTTGAGCCAGGATCGTTACATTTTAATTATCTTAATAAAGTAAATTTCTTCACTAACATTGAGGTTGTAAATTGTGCTGTTGGAGCTAAAACAGATAATAAAGTTATGTACACAGCTGGAGAAGATAATGCAGCTATGCATACTGCAACATTAAGTAAGTCCAACCCTGTCTCATTGGCTTCAAATATTGTGGAGACGAGTGTTGAACAGATTGCTCTCGATTCATTTTTTGCAGCTCAAATTAGAGAAGGTGATAAGATTGACTTCATTAAAATCGATGTTGAGGGTTATGAGTTAGAAGTTCTTGAAGGAGGCCGCAACCTTATCAAAACTTTTCATCCTTTAATAATTTGTGAAATCGAATGGAGGCATAACAGCCAGTACAAAGAGGTTTTCGAGTTTTTATATAATTTAGGATATAAATGTGAGTATTTTGCAAATGGGTGCTTAAATAAAATATCTAATTCAGATATTATCGATCTTCAGAAGCCTGAAGATTTATCATCTCGCTTAGATGGAGAAGTATCTCCAGCAAAGAATACTTATATTAATAACTTTATTTTTATCCATCCAAAAACAATGTTGAGTTTACCGCAATGAGAAATGAATCAAAAATATTTGTAACCGGTGTTGCCGGTATGATTGGATCTAACCTTGCTAGGAAAATTTTGCAATCTGGTCATATTGTTGTCGGTATTGATAATTTATGGAGGGGAACTCTAGATAATATCTCTGATCTAATGGAACATGATAATTTTTCTTTCAGGAAGGCTGACATAATATCCGATACAGATTGGTTTAGTGACATGAAGCATGAGGATACTATTATTCATGTTGCTGATATTGTCGCCGGAATTGGTTATGTATTTGCAAATGAATGGGATGTCTTTAGTTCAAACCTCAGGATAAACAATATGATTGCACAAATAGTAACTACTCATGTACCAGAGAAACTTATTTATTTGGGCACAGCATGTTCATATCCTCAGAATATGCAGCGATCTGTTAATGAATCTGTATTACAGGAGAGTGATAAATTCCCTGCCGATCCAGAATCTGGCTACGGCTGGAGCAAGCTCATTGGAGAAATTGAGTTTAAGTTAGCTGTAAAAAATTCTTCTACAAAGCTAATAGCTCTTGACCTTCATAATGTATATGGATGGCCTTGTGTATATAGTGATGCTACTTCACAAGTTATACCCTCCCTTATTAACAGAGCTCTTTTATCTAAAAATGGAAAGCTTGAAGTGTGGGGTGACGGAACTCAAGGAAGAGGCTTTCTGCATGTAAATGATGTAGTTTCAGCTGTTGAAAAGTCAATGGATTACTCAGGCGATGTTTCAAATTTTATGATTGGTCCTGATTTTTGTACATCTATCTCAGAGTTAGCAAATATTATCGTTGCAAATGACTTACTTCCAGTAAAAGAGGTTATTTATGATACATCTAAACCAACCGGAGATATTGGACGTTTTGCGAATTCATCATTAGCCCAAAAAGAGCTTGGTTGGTCAGTGAGTACAGATTTTTCAACAGAAATTAATGCACTTATTGAGAAGATTGTAGAAGATGCAAGATAGACCTATTACTATTATCTTAGCTTCTTACAACGATTTACGTATTTTGCGTGCAATAAAAAGCATAAGAGATTTTGACGATGCAGATTTGGTGAATATTCTGATCATTGATGGAGGTTCTGATTCTAATCTTCTTGAATTAATAGCTGCCGAAATGACCGATGCGGACCATCTGGTATCTGAAGAGGATGAAGGAGTATTTGATGGTTTAAATAAGGGCTTACAGGCTTGTAAATCTGAAATCATTGGTTGGCTAGGCGCCGATGATTTTTTTAGTGGCAATGTAAAAGCAAGCGAAGTGTTGTCAGTATTACAAAATGCAGATATTTTTGTAGGGAGCATCTATTTTTTTAAGGATGATGTTGTTACTAGAAAAACGTCTTCACTTCATTGCAAATATAAAGCAGCAAGACATCTAGGTTTTCATAATCCCCATTACGCAACATTTGGAAGATCAAAGCTATTTAAAAGTTTTCAATTTGATATCGATAATTTGGGAGCAGATATAGGATACTTTATGAAAGTATTCAAGATGGCAAATAAGGTTGAGATTAGTAGCAGAGTATTTACCTATCAGGCTGAAGGAGGCTTTTCAAATAATGGAATATTTAAAACGTTAAAAGTAAATTTTGATCTAAGAAAAACATTCGGAATTTTATTTCCAATTGCATTAATCGTAAAGCTTTCCTATAAAGCTAGCAGTAAACTTTATTACAAGCTATTTAAAACATATATACCCAAGAATTTGCGAGAAAAATATACAATATAAACCTTTACTTCTGTTCAGCAAGAGCATTAAAAGTCACTATAAATTTTAAAAAACTCTAAGTTTACGATGTTCAATAAGGCATAATTAATTTAATAATGATTTTAATACAATGATTCAGTTTGAAAATCTTTGTCAAGAGCTTCCATACCTTCTTTTTAAGGAGAAATATGATGATGCTTTAAATGCAGGTCAAAAAAGCATCGAAGCTATTTCCATTTCATCTTTTAACAAGGAGTTAGATGAAGTTGATGCACGATATGTAAATTTAAAATTTATTTTAAACAATGAGTTTATTTTTTTTAGCAATTATGATTCACCAAAAGCGAATGCTTTTATTTCTCACAAACAGATAGGAGCATTAATATATTGGCCAAGTATAAATGTTCAAATTCGAATGAAGGCTATAATAAAAAAGACTCCTTATAAATATAATCAGAAATATTTCTCTAGCAGATTAGAAGAAAAAAATGCGCTGGCTATTTCATCCGATCAATCAAGGCCAATAGATTCTTTCAGCGAGGTCGAAAAAAAATATGTTAGATCATTAGAAAATGATGATTTAAAAAAATGTCCTGAATATTGGGGTGGTTATGCTTTTATTCCCTATTATTTTGAATTCTGGGAAGGGGAAAAATTTAGACTAAATAAACGTAATATTTATGAAAAAAAACAAGATAATTGGCAACATTTTTTGTTACAACCATGATTAAAATATTATTGCTTAATAAGATATTTAGTATAAAATCACTACCAATGCAAATCTGTAACTTTAGAACTTTCTTTAATAATTTCACGTAATCCTTTGGTACTCACTAATCTAATAAAAATTTTTTCATAGGTTTTATCATAGCTTCCCGTTCAAAAAAAAATTCGACTCCTATTAATAAAAAGATAAAATCTAATGAAGTAATGCTCATTGATCAAAATGGAGATAAGCAAGGCATTGTTCCGATTGATTTTGCTCTTAATTCTGCTAAAGATGCCTCTCTTGATTTAGTTCAAGTCTCATCTTCTGATTCAAATCCTGTTGTATGTAAGCTTATGGATTATGGAAAACATATTTTTGCTAAGAAAAAAAATATCTCATCTTCCAAGGGAAAAAATAAAAAAAATACAGTGAAGGAGATAAAATTCAGACCTTCAACTGATGTGGGTGACTACAATATAAAATTAAAAAAAATAAAAAGCTTTATTCTTGATGGAGATAAGACTAAAATAAGCGTCCGTTTTAGAGGTAGAGAGATCTTAAATAGCGATCTAGGCCTTGAGTT
>MDTC01225349.1_pt1 | contig 11505 bp, 7 predicted proteins | sample 811181 | NCBI WGS metagenome assembly MDTC01 (sample SAMN05326644, study PRJNA326480) | marine metagenome | isolation source: seawater | place: Pacific Ocean: North | collected 2011 | reverse complement strand
TCTAATGACATCCATTGGAGATAGCTTTTCTTTAACTTCTTCTAAAAGTTGGTTTAAATTTTTATCTTTACTTATTTGTAAATAATATTTTGAAAAACTCTTTTTATAATCTGCTTCATCTAGAGAATCATTAATTACTAATGATGCAACAGCTTCATATGTACTATTTTTAGTAAGTTCTATAGCGTCATATCCTCGATATCTTAAGGAGGTTCCCTCCATCCCTACAGTAGAGATTGCAGTTTCTCCTGCTATAACTCCTCTAAGTCCTGGTGAATAATCCATTGATAAATATATTTTACCTATATTTTTTAAAATACGACTAATACAATTTTGAATTTTATAGATACTAAAATCGTTTCATGGCACAAATTCACAATTTAGAGTCCAAATCAAGATTTGGAACAAAATATATAGCAGGATTGTTGTTATTAATTTCTTCTTTATTGATTGCTGGCTGGTTTGGTTTCTTTATTTTTCTTCCAATAAAATCAGGAATGGAAGTAGTAAATAATCTTGAAGAGAAATTTTTGCCAAGAGCTGAGGGAATGGTTCTAGATTTTGTTTCGTTGTCTGAACCCTCAATAATTATTACTTCAGATAATCAATTGTTAGACGAATTGCATGATGGACTAAACAGAGATCCTATAAAATTATCAGAGGTTCCACCCTTTGTTGTAAATACTTTGTTAGCAGCTGAAGACAGTAATTATTATCAACACGAGGGTGTTGACTTTGTAGCAATATTAAGTGCTGTACTAGATAACTTGAGAGGGGTAACAAGAGGTGGTTCAACAATAACTTCTCAGGTTGCCAAACAATCCTTTGTTGGAGATGAAGTTTCAATCAGAAGAAAAGTTGCAGAAGCAGTAGTAGCTGCAGAGTTAGAGCGAAGATATACAAAAGATCAGATTTTAGAATATTATATAAATTCCATATATTGGGGGTCAGGTGCTTATGGCCTTCAATCAGCAGCTTATGAATATTTCGATAAAGAAGTTTCTGATCTTACTCTAGATGAAGCTGCAACATTAGTAGTTATAATTAGAAGCCCAGCTTATTACAATCCAAGAAAATATCCTGAAAGAGTACTAGAAAGAAGAAATAATGTTCTAGATATAATGCTTAAAGAAGGTTTTATTGTTGATATTCAACATAGATCAGCAAAACTCGCTCCTTTAGTAGTTGCTGATAAAGTAGACGTAATAAGTAGTGCTGAACATGTCTCAGCAGAAGTAAAAATGCAACTCTTAAATAATCCTCAGTTTGCAATATTGGGAAATACTAAAGAGGAAAGAAAAAAGAAATTATTTGGCTGTCCATCTGATGATACAGCTTGTTCTGGTGGCGGTGGTTTGAAAATATACATCACTTTAAATTTAGAGTTTCAAGAGCATGCAGTTTCAGTTTTAAACAAATGGGTTCCACCAGAAAATCTAGAACCTGGAGTCGAAAGTGAGGATCCGAAACCCACAGGTGTTATAACTTTACTGAATAACTATACGGGCGCTATTGAGGTTATGGCTTCTGGAGTACCCTTCCAAGAAGAACAATATAATCTAGCAACTCAAGGAAAAAGAAACCCTGGTTCTGCTTTTAAGCCAATAACTTTACTTGCTGCACTGGAAACAGGATCAAAATTATATAGTCATAGAGACTCAAGATCACCAGTTGAAATAGATTGTGGTTACCCTTGTGCTCCTGATGGCATAGGTACCAAGTGGGTTGTGAGAAATTATGGAAGTTCCATAAAAGCTGATAGATTTATTAACAAACTCCCTGCTCAGGACAAAGCTATTGAGCTGCAATGTCTTGGATACCATATTGAAGAAATTAAAAATAAAGATTTCATAGAACAGTTTCCTTTAGCTGAAAATCTTGAAGAACTTGAAGAAGAGGAAGAAAAAATACTAGCTATAGGTATAACCCTTAATCAATATACAGAAGAAGGAGAAACAATTGTTTACAGAGAACTACAAGAAGGTGAGGTAATTAAAGAAGAAGACAACATTATTACAGATATAGAAAAAATAAAAGAGCAAGAAAATTTGATTCAAATTGATATAGATAATGAAAAACAATATATATTTAAACCTTGTCAAGATAAGTCAACATACAATAGATCAATAAGATTACTTAGTACCTCCGGTATGATTTCTTTAGAAGAAGCGACTAGAAGGTCTATCAATACTGTTTTCGCACAATTAGCCTCTGAAATAGGTGGAGAAAGACTTTCAAGTACAGCAAACAGAATAGGGATAGAATCAGAACTTGATCCCGTAATTTCTCTTACTTTAGGTGCTGGTGCTGTAACCCCTATTGAATTGGCTTCTGCCTATTCATCTTTTGCAACTAACGGAATACTGGCGCCTCCTTATTTAATTGAGAAGATTGAAGATAGTAAAGGAGAACTAATATACAGACACACAACTTCACAAAGAGTTAGCATTCCAGATCCGGCAGCTGCAGTTGCTGTTAGAAAAACTTTAGAACTAGCAGCACAATTCGGAACAGGCACTAGAGCTGTTCTAGATGACAGAGCTATAGCAGGCAAGACTGGTACTCACCAGGGCTTCAGAGAAGCATGGTTTATTGGATTCATTCCTCAATACACCTCCTCTGTTTGGATAGGTTTTGCTGAAGAACAGCTTCCTCTTACAGAAGTCGAAATTAATGGAGAAATTTATTCCAATGTTTCAGGTGGAAGAGTACCTGCCCCAATATGGAAAGAGTTTATGGAAGTAGTTGTGAAAGATTTACCTATTCAAGAATGGCCATTAGACCCTATTGATATTGATAGATACTATGAAATTCCTAAAGTTGAAATTCCTGACCTTGTAGGATTAAATGTTTTAGATGGAGAAGAAATAGCTTTTTCAAGTTACATATTGCCAATAATTAATCTAGTTGACTCTGAAGAAACTCCTGGACTAATACTTTCTCAAAATGTTGAAAATTGTGATAACGGGAATAATAACGAAAATGAGACCAATGACCCTTGTGTGGGAGTAGAAATGCCAGAGGGTACAATAGTTAACTTGGAAGTTTCAGGTAACAAATTTAGTGCTGAAATACCAAACATACCACCTTGCACAATGACAATTGAAGAAGCTGAAAGCATTGTAAAGGAATTTATGAGAGAAACTAACGTAATTTTATTCCTTAAAAATTCATTTGAATCAAGTGATCTACCAGGTTGTGAAGGCAAGGTTATTGGAACCAACGTTCCTCAAGCAGGGTTAGTGTCTACAGGTGATACTCTAATATTTATAATTGAAAATTCTCAGGAAGATCAGTAGATAGAGTTTTAAAAAATTCGTAAAGAGAAAGGACTCCAAACCCAGTAGCCCCTTTCCTATTATCTGATCTAGCAGGACCAGCAATATCTAAATGAATCCATTTACAATCATTAATAAATTCCTCAAGAATTAAAGCTGCAGTTATAGCTCCTCCGTACCTTCCTCCAGTATTCTTCATATCTGCAATGTCTGATTCAATTAGTTTTTTGTAGTTTTCATATAGAGGAAGAGGGTGGTAAGACTCTAAAGACTTTTCGCATGATCTCATAAACAAAGATTCTAGTTCAGAATCATTAGAGAACAGAGCCCCAACATCCAATCCAAGAGCTGCTACTGCCGCTCCAGTAAGTGTTGCAACATCACAAATCATATTTGGTTTTTTTTCAGCTGCATAAGCCAAAGCATCCGCCATAATTAATCTTCCCTCTGCATCAGTGTTTAAAACCTCGATTGTTTTTCCATTTCTGGTAGTAAGTACATCGCCTGGTCTTATTGCAGAACCGCTAGGCATATTTTCAACTAGAGGTGTATAGACTGTTAAACCAACATCAATATTATTTTTGGCAAGTAAACTAATAGCACCCCAAGCTGTTGCAGCTCCTGACATATCAGTTTTCATTGTTTCCATTCCTGAAGGACTTTTTAATGACAAACCACCTGAATCAAACAAAACACCCTTACCAATTAATGCAATCTGTATTTCTGCATCAGGTTTATAGCTTCCTATTAAAAAATATGGTTTACGTTCAGAACCTTGTGCTACGCCTAAAACCCCTCCAAAATTATTTTTTTCCAGCCAATCTTTATTATGAACCTCAACTTCTATATCTTTATCTGAAGTAATCTTTTCTACTTCTTCAATAAAATATTCAGGGGATCTATCAAAAGCTGGAGTATTTATTAAATCTTTTACCCAAAAAAGGGAATCTCTCTTATCTAGAGATGATTCACTCTCAAGAGAATCGTTAAAACTTATTTCAACCATTTCTTTTTTATCTGATTGATATTTATCAAAATTATATTGAGAAAGAAGAATTCCTAAAACAATCGGTTCTGTTTCTCCCTGGAAATTAAGAATATTCAAATTACAATCCTGTTTTAGTTTATTTCCAATTGAATATCCTAGTTCTAATAATTCTTTGTTATTTTGAGAAATATCTTCAGATCCAATTAACAGTGTTTTATTGTTGTTTAATGACATAGAAGCAGGTAAGAATAAAAGTTCGTTTGACTTTCCTTCATAAGAATGTGTAGAAATGTATTCCTCGAATTTTTCTTGGTCATTTATAAATTTTTCTTTTTTTTCAAAACCAGGTTCAAAAAACAATAAATCAATATTCATTTACTTGGTGTCCAATCTTTTTCAAAATCTCTTGCAAACATCCATAATAGATCTGATAATCTATTTAGATAAACTACAACTTTAGAATTATCTATTTCTAGTCTGTTTTGCCAAGTTACACATTTTCTCTCTGCTCTCCTTGATACAACTCTGGACCATTCAAATTTTGCTGAAATTATATTTTCTCCAGGAACAACAAAAAACTCTGGTATACCATTCTTTTCTTCTAAGAAATCGATCTCTTTTTCTAAAGCTTCGACCATAGTATCATCTACTAAAGTTTTTTTAGATTTTAATTTATCTCTATTCTCTTTAGCTGTTGCTAATTCAGCTCCAACAATAAACAACTCTCGCTGAATTCTTAGCAATATTTCTTTAATTTCAATAGGAAGTTTTTCTTCAGCTCTAATTAGTCCAAGTGATGCAACTAGTTCATCAACCGAACCATATGCTTCAGGAGCAAGACTATCTTTTGGTACAGTGTCGCCATATAGTAATTTTGTTTCACCTTGATCACCGGTTTTTGTATAGATCTTCATATTTTAAGAATAGATACTGTTATGACAAAAGTAAAAGGGTTCCTGATGCACCAATTGATACTATTAGAGAAAGATAACTTAATCCTGTGGCTGCCATAACACCTGTATAAGACTTTTCATTTAATGATTTGTAGGAAGCAAAAGATAAAATCCCTGTAGATAAATATAAAAACATTATCACTAATTTGTATGTATGTCCTATCTCATCAGTTAAAAAATTGAAATAAACTAGAGGAATAATTGATAAAGATTGAATTGAAATAACGATGGCAATTTTTTTCATACCCTCTTTAGATATTGTTGGATCAACTAAAAACCAATGACCAATCATCATTAAGGAGAAAATACCACTTATTAAAGATATGGGTAGTAAATATTTTAATAAATAAGTACTAAAACCTATTCCAAAACTATTCAAAAGAAAACTATTCAATAAAACAAAACTTATAAGAAAAAGAAAGATTTCAATTTTTTTATTTTTAAAAAAAATAGAAATAGTTATTAAAAACAAAGAAATAGTTACAACAATATCAAAATTAATTAATACACCAGACCAAATAATTACTAAAAATAATATACTAAATCCACGTCTTGGAACAATGCTATTTCTTATATAGCCCAAATAAGGAATACAAAAAACCAGTAAAACAAATACAAAAGTACTCAAATTCATACATCTTTTACAATAATATTTATATGCAAAACGTTACAAATAAAGTAAATTTATTTATTGCTTTAGGATTTGGATTTCTATTTGTATTTATTCCTAATTTTTTAAAAAATTCAGAAAACTTCACTATTAATCGTGAGTCTCTAATTTCCATATTGATTTATGCACTATTTTGTTATTTAGCTATCTATGCGTATTCAAGAAACAAAATTTCAGGAATTATTCTATTATGTAGTATTTCTTTCATCTCACCTAATTTATTTGAAAATTTTAGGGGTGAACTTTATCCAATTACAATTGTGATTTTTGTTATATATTTTGGTTATAATTTTGGAAGAAAAGCCTACAAAAAATGGAAAAGTTACCTCTAAATAAACAATTGTTATCTAATAATCTACAATGGAATAATGGTGCAGGGCATTTTTAAAAAATTATTTATTCTAATTGGATTTATTTCCTTGTTTTTATTTATAGATCAAAAACCCTCTTTTGGATATACTCTTACTATTCCAAAATCTTCATTTTCTTGTGTTGATAACGCTGTAGCACCATTAACTACCACAAAAGATATACAAACTTGGTTAAGTTGTAATGGGTTTAATCCAGGACCAATAGATGGTGCACCTGGAGCAAAAACAACGGCAGCTGTTAAAACATTTCAATCTAGAAATGGACTTTCTGCTGATGGTGTCGTTGGACCAGCTACAAGAAGAGCTATGAGAGCTTACTCTACCATAACCTTTACATTCACTGGTAGTGGATGGGGACATGGTGTAGGTTTAAGCCAATATGGAGCTAAAGGCTTAACTGAATTAGGAGCTTCCTTCTGTTCAAATACATCCTCATGCACATCAACAGAAGTTGTTGATTATTATTTTACTGACACTTCAGTTCAACAAATGAACAACCTTACATTATCTTCACCAGATATTGCGACCTCAGATGATGCATTATGGGTGGGTTTAGCAAGAAATGCAAAGAATATATCTTTGACAACGTTGCCGTCCTCAAGTCCGCCAACATTAATGATTTGTCAAGATGGGCTTAACCAAACAGCTGGAGTTCAATCATTCTTAACATCAAGAGGATACGAGCCAGGACCAATAGATGGAGCATTTGGTGACAAAACATCTAATGCAATAAGAAACTACCAGTCATCCGTTGGAATAAATCAATCAGGCGCAATAGATGATGAAACTGTCAATAAAATGAAGAGTGATGCAGCGATAGATGGTCCATGCGAATCATCATTCGGACCACTAAAAATTTCTGGTGGTGCAACGATAAGTATTATTAATAGTGGGAATAACTGCAGTATAAATGGCCATCCTTTGACTCCAGCAACAGCAGGGGGTTGCAATATAACTATTAAATGGTCTGAAGGAGGTCGAATAAGAATTGGCCCTAGAGAACATAAACATGGTCAAGTTAAGTTAAGATCAAAAAATGTATCTTCCGGATTCCATGTTATTCTTGCAGCAAATATTGAAAAATATCTTTATGGGCTAGCAGAAATGCCATCACATTGGAATGTGCAAGCATTAGAAGCACAAGCACTAGTTGGAAGAAGTTATGCTGTTTATGCATACTTGCAACAAAATAGAACTGGGAATAAAACAGATATAGATGCTGGTTTAGATACAAATAGGCAAGCATACTGTTGGTGTCATATTGGTTCTACTGCTTCAAGTCAATATTATTATGGTTACTTAAAAGAAATTTCTGGTCCAAATTGGGTTCAGGCAGTTAATAATACTTCAGGAAAAGTAATTACTCATAACAATAGTGTTATTCAAGCTTTCTATTCTTCTTCAACTGGTGGAAAAACTAACAATAATTCAGTAGGTTTTGGATCTCCAACAATTTGGCCATATTTGCAAACAGTAGATGATCCGTGGTCTGTAGATAATAGAGTTGGCAACCCACAAGCTGCCTGGTCTTATGATTTTACTACTTATCAACTGACTAGAAATATTTTATGTGGAGATATACCTTGCTTTGATTCGATAACTGACATATATATCTCAAGTTCTGCAGAATCTGGAGCAGCAAAAGAAGTCACAATGAAAGGATATGTTGGAGGTTCTATAAAAACTGTTAAAAAATCTGGAAGAAATATTAAGTCTCAACTAGGTTTTAAGTCACATTATTTTAAAACATCAAGCGCATCAGATGTTTCTAGCTTGAATGTAGGACCTGTAACTGTTGCTACTTCGTCAACAACAACTAGTAGCGGGGAGACAACTTCTACTACCGGTGACACAGCACAGTATGCAACATCTACTCAAGGATTAAATTATTTAAGTAAAGCGGGACTTCTTAACAGTTGTTCGGAAACATCAACAGCATGCCAGGCAAAAATTTTAACTAGAGAAGAAGCTGCAGCTGTAGTTGCTATTGTTGGTGGAATTCCTTTAGATGCACCAAATGCTTACAGTGATGATGATACAAGCATCTATCAAACTGCAATAAATGGGATGCCTTATTACGGAATGCAAGTATGTTTTAGTAGTCCTTTTGAATATTTACCTAAAGAAGCTGTGTTAAGAGATCAATTCGCATGCATGATTGTAAGAGCAATGAAAGCTGGAACTACAACTGATTTAGAAGGAACATCTGAAAAATATTCCGATATTGGTGCAAGTGGATTCAAAAGTAATATAAATACTTTGGCTGCAAACAATGTAGTACCTGAATGTAGTTCACTAACAGATAAATTTTGTCCAAGTAGAAAAATATCTATAGGCGAAGTTTCTTATATCGTAGATAAATTAATATCTAATTCTTTAATAAGTTCAGACTTGTTTAATTCAACACCTTTCCAACAAGGTTGGGAGTCAAGTGGAGGAGAAGTAGAAGATGCAGCGTCAACTGCAGTTTCAAATCCTAACTCAGGAAATGACGATTGCACAGCTAAAGACAATACAAATGCTAAGTTAGATACTGTTTTGGATATTCAAAGATTTCTTTCAGATAATGGATTCAATCCAGGTCCGATTGATGGGGTGAGTGGTATTCAGACTATAACTGCTATCAAAGCATTTCAAACCAACAACGGCCTACTTTCTGATGGTGTAGTTGGAAACAAAACTAAAGCTGCAATGCGTTCTTATACTGGATGTGAGTCAGCTAATACTTGTAAAGCAAGGGATAACACTGGAGTAAAACTAGATTCTGTATCTGACATCCAAACTTACCTATCAAATAATGGATTCAATCCTGGAATTATTGATGGAAAAAGTGGTTCATATACAAGAGAAGCAATTAAAGCATTTCAAAGAAAAGTTGGTTTAATTCCAGATGGTGTAGTAGGAACTAGGACAAAAGCCTCTATGCGTTCTTACACTGGTTGCTAATTTAAGTACTTAATAATTTCTTTAGTAATTGACGAAACATCAAAACCAAATTCTTTTTTAAGGTCTTCTATTGGAGCTGATTCACCAAAACAATCAATGGAAAATGTCTTAGTTAATCTTCCTAAATAATTCTTCCAACCTATAGAACTCCCAAGTTCAATTGGAAAAACATATTCATTTTTTAAAAGTTGATCTAATTCTTCATTTTTCATGTTTGAAAGCTTATTAAGAATTGGAACACTAACAATCCTGACTGAATACTCTAATAGAGCTGCTTTTATCTCAAAAGCTATTTCTAGTTCTGATCCAGATGCTACGATAGTGAAGTCTTCTCCATCAGAAACAACATATCCTCCTTTGATAAATTCTTCATACTCAACATTAAAATCTAAATAATTTAAATCTTGTCTCGTCAACGAAAGAATTTTTGGATTGTTGGTATGAGAAAATGCATACCTATAAGAATGTTCTATCTCAATGCTATTAGAAGGTCTGATAACATCGACATTAGGAATGAGTCTTAGAGACATTAAATGTTCTACAGGTTGATGAGTAGGGCCATCTTCTCCTAAATATATTGAATCATGGGTAAAAATAAATACAGAATTTATATTCATTAAAGATGCTAAACGAATACTTGGTCTCATATAGTCAGAGAAAACCAAAAAAGTTGAAGCGTAACCAATTAAATTACTATGTAGACTAATGCCATTTGTAATTGCTCCCATGGCGTGCTCTCTAATTCCAAATTCTATGCTCCTACCTAGATAGTTGTCGGATGAGAAATAATTTTTATCTATAATCTGCTTTGTAGAAGCAGCTAAATCTGCAGATCCCCCAATAATAGAATTTGTAGATGCAGAAAATTGTTCTAATATTTTTGAACCTAAAATTCTTGATGCATCTTTTTCTCCATTACTCCTCTCTAAACTTCCCAAATCTTTTGAAATTAATAAATCCCATTTATCTTTAAAAATTTCGTCTTTTTCATATTTCTTGTAAAAGTTGTCTTCCCATTTCTTAAGTTCTATATTGTCTTTATCTCTCTTTTCACTAAAGTACTCATAGATATCATCACTATGTAAAAATGGATCTCCACTCCAATCTAAATTTTCAAGAAACTTATTCATCTCATCATTACCTAAAGGTGAACCGTGGACTCCGCTAGTGTTTTCTTTGTTCGGAGCAAATTTTCCAATCGTAGATTTTGCAATTATTAAAGTGGGTTTATCATTTACTTTTTTTGCCTTTTCAACTGATTTAATTATCTCTTTCTCGTTATGACCATCAATTTCAAGAACATGCCAACCAATTGATTCAAATTTTTCTTTTTGATTTGTCACAGAAACTTTATCAACAAATCCATCTATTGAGATATTATTATTATCAAAAAAGTAAATTATTTTTCCCAACTTCCAGACAGCAGCAAGTTCTGCAGCTTCAAATGAGACACCTTCCATTAAGTCTCCATCAGATACAATCCCAAATGTATAGTGATTAATAATATCTTCTCCTAATAAGGATGCTAAGTATTTTTCTGCAACTGCAAATCCTACCCCAGTAGCAAAACCTTGACCTAATGGACCAGTTGTTGTGTCTATACCTATAGAAGTATCAACTTCAGGATGTCCAGCGGTTTTTGAATGAAGTTGTCTAAAATTTTTAATTTCATCCATACTCAATGGAAACCCATTTAGGTGAAGAAGGCTATACAAAAGCATAGAACCATGACCTGCGCTTAAAACAAACCTATCTCTATTAATCCAATCAGGTTTTTCATTTGAAACTTTTAAAAAATTTTTATACAAAGCAACACCAACATCTGCCATTCCAAGGGGCATGCCTGGATGTCCAGAATTAGCTTTTTCCACAGCTGCTGCTGATAAAACTCTTACTGATTTGGTTACCTTGTCGAACATTTATATAAGTATATTTGTTATTTATACAGAGGCAAAAGAATCTTTTGCATGATATGAGGACCTTACTAAAGGACCAGATTCAATATGTGGAATACCAAATTTTTCACCAATTAATTTATATTCATGAAATTCATCTTGTGTTACATATCTGTGAATTGGTCTATGTTTAGAAGTAGGTCGTAAATACTGGCCTATTGTGACAATATCAATATCTATTTGAGACAAATCTTTCAAAACTGCTATTACTTCATCAAACTCTTCACCCATACCAACAATTAGTCCAGTTTTAGTTTTTCCTAAAAAATTAACTTCTTTGGCGTATTGAAGAAGAGAGAGTGACCTACCATAAGAAGCAGCTGTTCTTATTTCCCTCTGAAGTC
>MDTC01068587.1_pt1 | contig 11505 bp, 10 predicted proteins | sample 811181 | NCBI WGS metagenome assembly MDTC01 (sample SAMN05326644, study PRJNA326480) | marine metagenome | isolation source: seawater | place: Pacific Ocean: North | collected 2011 | reverse complement strand
TCTTGTGTGTACAATCTAATTGAATTCGACATTAGCCATTACCTCCGTTAGACATGCGACAACATTCAACTCGTGGTCAGCTACGAATGCGTTTTTATATTGATAATCAGCAAGGATCAATACGAGCTGTGGTATTGAATGAGGTGCAATCTTATCTGACATACGATCATAGACACCACGAAAGATTGCAGCTGCATCTGTATCTATATTATTTACAACCCATTTGCGCATACTTTTAAAATCTTTTTCTTTTAAATTAGAGAAAAGATCGTCAAAGGATCCACCCATATCAACAATGTCGCTATCAATAGGGCCCAAAACAGAACGTCTTTGTAGTTCATTAAGTACTCTCCGCCAATCTGGAAAAAATTTCATAATTAGATCAGCAAGTACCTGAGGTTTATGAAGTACTACACCTTCATCGAGTAGTATTTGCTGACATCGAGTCATAAATTCGCCACACAATGTTGGCTTATCACCACCATTAAATTCGTATACACCGCATCGAGAATGAAGTGGTTCGATAATACGATTTTTAAAGTTACAAGTAAGGATGAATCTGCAGTTATTGGCGAACTCTTCAATGAAGCCACGAAGAGCAGGTTGCGTTGACTGCGGATTCAGATAATCAGCCTCATCAAGTATTACAACCTTGATGCCACCTTGTAATGAGACTGTACTAGCAAACTGTTTGATCTTACCACGGAGTGTGTCAATGTTACCTTCTTCAGAACCGTTGATAACAATGTAATCAAGATCAAGTTGTTTGCATAAAGCTTTGGCAACAGTAGTTTTGCCAAGACCGGCAGAGCCAGTGAAAAGCATGTTTGGCAATTCACCTGACTCTACAATTTTATTGAATGTTTTCTTTAATTCAATTGGAAGAATACATTCATCGATAGTTTGAGGACGATACTTCTCGACCCATAAGAAATCATTAGACATTTACATGTGCTCCATTACAAAAAAATATTATATCACAGTTTGAGCAGAATGTAAATACTATTCGTCTTCATCTTCCATTGCAGCTTCTTGCTGCATTGTTTCGACAAGCGAAATGATTTGAATGGCCTGATCACGAAGTGAGCCAATAGTTGAAAGCTCTTCGCCTTTAAACCCACCACGTTGTGTTACGGCATCGACTACGGCTACCGTAGAACGACCAACCTGGTTAGCGAGCTTCATAAGCTCTTGTGTATTATCTGTCGACATTTTATACTCCAATCCTAGATGATTTTTCGACTGCAATCCAATAACGTACGTTTAGTTCTTTGTGTTGAAATTCTGTGATCAACTTCGAAGAAATACTGACTTCATAATCTCCAGGTAAAATCTTAAGATTACCAATATTCAATACAAAATTAAAATCACTTGAGGTATACTCTCCATCAATATCGATCGAGAATGCATTTGATGTAGAGTTCTCACCATCTACAACCGAAAGACTTAATATACCTCCACCACCTGGTGTGATTGATACATCAGCATGACCAAGTGCAGCAGCTGCGCGCTTAAGCTTATTAAGAGTATCATTATCGAGCGTGAATTTAACATCAGGCTCGGGCATATTAACATCTTTGGTTGGTGAAGTCAGAGTTTCTTCAGGACTGAAGAAGTACTTGACTTTAGATCGGCCGGATGAATCAGATACTACGACGTGCTCTTCAGCGAATCGAAGACTTGGCTGATCAACCAAACCAAGAACACCGATGAACTCATTGAGATCATAGATGCCAAACTTTTGAGGAAACTGTTGTTCTACAATTGCTGTAGCAACAACGTTACGGGCCTCGGATATCGTTTTTAGCGTGTTACCTTCTTGTACTAGAAGGTTTTGATTAATGCCTGAAAAATTTTTCAAGACATTTAAAGTGGCTTCATTTAATTCCATAATTTACTCCGTGCAATTTTATATATTATATCACAAATCAACTGAAATGTAAACACTTTATGCAACCATTTTGCTGAAATTCTTTTCTTTCTTAAATTCAATTTTACTCTTGAACTTACCATCTAGAATTTCGCCTTTGTGAGAGATGACAAATACATTTGTACTGTCATCAAGTGTATAGAGAATCTTTAATAGATTCTCCACGCCATCATGATCGAGAGAAGAATCGAATGTCTCATCAAGAATTAGAAGATTAGTAGCTACACTATTCTTCATCTTTGCAATCTGTCTCCATGTAAAGAGAAGAGCCAAATCAATCCTTTGCTTCTCACCTTCAGAAAATGAATCATACGTAAATTCATCACGATGTCTTGAACGTATCGTTTCTTGGAATGATTCGTCAAGATCAAAGTGTACAAAGAAATCTAACACTTGTAGATACTGATTGACAAGTTTATTAATTGCAGGTAAATACTGCTTGATAATCTTTGTCTTGATACCAGTATCTCTGAGCATTTCAGTAATCACTTGATTATAATTGTATTCATCTGAAAGAGTTAGTTTCTTTTCAAGAATACCATCTTTATCTAATTGTAAGCTAGAAAGATCTTCCTTTGCTTTATTCAGATCAGCACTTACATCTTTTTCTAAGGATTGCTGGTATTCTTGTATTTGGGTTTGGAGACTCGAGATCTCGCGGTTGTTCTCACCGAGTTGAGATACTTTAGATCGAAGCGCTCGAAGTACGCTCCCGGTCTCGTCAATCTCTTTCTCCACCTCGGTCCCCTTCGTACCAACCTCACGGCGTTGGGATTGAAGCGACTTTGCCTCTTCAGCCGCATCTCGTAAAATGCGAGATTTATGCGAGTTTGAGATGGCTTGGTCGCATACGGAACATACCTCATTCTTCTCAAAAAACAAGGCACGTTTGGCGACTTGCTTTGCTTGCGTCTGAACATCTTGACCTCTGAGCAATAGGGCCTGGCGTTGATCAGATAGAGTCGCCATCCTTTCCTCGGCGCGTTGTAGATTTTCTTCGAGACCCATGCTAAGCTCCGAATTTGAAGCTTGCAATTCATCGATGTTATCCTGCGCCTTTGAAATTCTAGATTCATATTCTTTTTTATTCTCTTCAGTTAATGCTGTAATATCACGAATGTATTTCTGTTGTGTCTCAATTTTGTTTTTTACTATATCAATATTATATGTAAGGTCAGTAATCTGATCTTTAATTGCCGTAGTTTTTTCTCTTAAAATAATATTCATTTTACTGAATACATTGATATCAAGAAGATCCTCGATCACATCACGTCGGTGGCCTGCTGCCAGCTGCATGAAGGGAATGAATGAGGAGGAGCCGAGAACAACCACTTGATGAAACGATTTGTGATTTAGTTTCAAGATGTTTTGTTCGAGGATCTTCTGATATTCTTTGGCATGTGATGATTGATTTATCATCGTGCCATTTTTCCAGATCTCAAAGATGCCTGGTTTAATACCACGTACAACTTTAAAATGACCTGATCCAATCACAAATTCAACTTCAACCACGCTGCCTTTTTGATTAATTGAATTAATCAATTGTGGTTTGTTGATATTGCGATGTGGTTTGCCAAATAATGCAAATGAGATTGCATCCAACATTGTGGATTTACCTGCACCATTTGAGCCAACAACAAGAGTCGATTGATCCTTGTCAAGTTGGATTTCAGTAAATGAGTTTCCTGTAGACAGGAAATTTTTGTATCGAATAAATTTAAATTGTATCATGCAACTTCTAAAGCTTGAGCTTCTGTCATAAGTTCACGCATCTGAACTTTGATACGATCTTTATCAAGATCTGTTTCTACTGCATCGATATATGTATCTACGATGGTAGACGTATCGTCGAAGCTTACCTCCTCATCCTCAACATTTTCGCCGATAAATTCATTAAAGTTTTCGGCAATCTTTAGTTCATATATATCTTGGTTCTGTATACGATCAATAAAACGATCGAATACAAACTGGTCTTTCTTATTGGCAACCACTACCTTCACAAAGCGGTTATCAAGATGAGAGACATCATAGTTATTATAATCTATTTTCTCGTCATTGTACACTATTTTTTCAAATAAAGTGTAATGATTTCTAATCTTTTCAATCTCACGAGTTTCAGTATCAATAACATGGAAATATTTAGGATCATGTGCATCTGACCAAAAGAACTCCATTTGACTGCCAAGATACCATACATTATCTCTACGAGAAGAAACATGGAAATGACCGGTTAGAACGAGTTCGAACTTTTCGAAGAGCTTATGGTCTAGCCCACCATGCGATTGTACTCCTCGCATAAGCTCGAACCCGCCCAGTTCCAAATGAGCACCAAGCCAGTCCGCTTTACAATCACGAATAAAGTTCATTGAGGACTGGTAGTTCTCAGAGTTAATCCATGGCAGCATCGCAAGCCGTAGAGATCCATACTCCATTACAGTTGGTTCCATAATGATATGAACCTCATTCATGTAATAACCTAGAAGTTCTTTCAATGAATTAAGATCATTCGTGTTCTTGTAGTAAGTGTCATGGTTACCTGGGATAATATCCATCTTCATCCCAAGTTTCCGCATTGGATCTAGAAAATGCTTTCTATTGTGATTCAATGCTTTAAAGTTGACAAACTTACGGTGGTCATAGTAATCGCCAAGATGCACGATCTGTTCTACACCGTGCTCTTGACAATATGGAAAAAAGACATTCGTGTAGAAATCTGCTGCGTTCTTTAAAAAGATTTCTGATGAGTTACGAATGCCACAGTGTGTATCGTTTAATATAGCAATCTTCAAGTCATAAACTCCGATAGATTTGAGTCTGCCATTTTTACTCTTCTCTTTTTCTCTTCTTTAGCAAACTCTTTCACTTCAGCATCTACGTTGCGTACTTTGTCAATACGATCTCTTAATGTATCTACAAATGCACCTACAACTTGCTGTGACATACCATCGCCGAGTTCGTTGTCAATAAAGTTCTCGATACCAGATGATGTGAGATATTTTAATTTAATGTCTTGCTGTTTCTTTTCTTTTGATATTCTACGTAAGAATGCATACCACGTAATCTGTGTAAAGTATGCAAACGCATTTGGTTTTCCTGTACGAGTTGCAGCATCGATATCATAGTTCTCGATTGCTTTCAAACAATTTTCTACGGCATCCATAACCATTTCTTCGCGATATGTATAACGAATAAAGTTAGACTTATGAGATAAGCCTTCAGCGATTCGTAAGAAACACTGTGCAATATAGTCTGGTACGACTGGTAGAATATCGTTTTTTTGTTTAGCTTCTCTTACAGTAGCTACGTAATCAACAACGGCTTGAGAAAAATCAGCATTATTTACGTAATGTATGCTTGCGCGTTTACTTTTTCCCATGTCACTTCCTTTCATTATTATTATATCAAACTCTTAAGGTATTGTACACATTAAATTTTTCCCATGAAACTGAAAAAAAGTAGTGTACAAAGTGCACTTTTTAGGTTATAATAAACTATAGTTTGTTGGAGCGGAGATAGACTCTTTTTTAGTGTAACTTATCAGAAGGAGGTTTGAAATGAATTACATTTGGTTGGGCCGAATCTGCAGTAAATTGAGCGCCTTTATTTCTTTCGAAGGCAGCTTCCCTCAATTGCTGTTGTATAAATTCTTCCATTTCCCACTCTTCCATATCTTTCATTTTTTCCATCAGCTTGTCGAGATTAAATTCTTTCTTATTTACCTGAGATCCTTGGACTTCTTTCATAGCCGCCGCATAGTGGATTGCCAGCGTTCTTGAAGGTAAAGATTCGCCAATGATATGACCGACATTAAGTACAGATAATTCGTCAGTATCTGACTGAAAGGAGACCCATGGTCTAAAAGAATAGTAACGCACGTTATTTTCGAAATCTTCGGCTACCGCGATTTTTAAGACTTTTCTGATTACCAGAGAGCCCGCATCGTCATGTGTTTCGACAACTTCACAGATGATTTCATCATCGTTCGTTAATTTAAACTGCTTTAGATTCATAGGTTCACCGTTATTGTTTCGTAATTAAACTGTTCATTTTTATATATCTTCAGTCTTTCCCACGAATGTAGAAGAGAAAAGTTCTTACGATTTTTCCAACTAATATCATCTGATATATCATACAATGTAGTCGGTTTACCGTCATCACTTTTTCTCAATCCTCTCCCGATTGACTGCAACACTCTTATCTGAGACTTCGAAGGAGAAGCAAAGATAATATTGTGTAGGTTTTTAATATTTATACCTGTTGAGAAGGTGCCAAGAGAAGCAACTACAATGGCATTCCTCTGCTTTTCCACAATACTTCGAATTGCTTCTCGGTCGGAAACATCCGTACCACCCGAAACAAAAAAGATTTTACGTTCTTCATCGTCTTGATCCCTTATCATATTAAACAACGGCTTACCATGTTTATCAACATAGTTATACAGCAATAGTGTATTGCCTTTCATATCTAATGCTAGATTACGAATAAATTTATTTCTTTTCTCATGTGATACTATGAAGTCGATTTCGTCTGGATAGGTTTGCTTTCCAAAATCTTTTCTGACTTTTTCGTCGTATGTAAGAACGAGTCTTCTGATATGCAGTTTAGCAAGTGTGTCATCATCTTGTAGCTGTTTAGTTGTGGTAACTTTAAATACTTTTCCGAATAAGCCTTGAAGTACAAGCTCGTGTGTCTGTGATCCATCTAATGTTCCTGTCGTACCGAATCTATATTCTGCCTCACTGCATTTATTCATAATTGTCATTAATGATTTTGATTTAAAGCCGTGACATTCATCACCAAATACGGCGCCGAATTGTGCAAACCATTGTTTCGGTAATTTATATATTGATTGCCATGTTGTAATTACACATGCCGCATTAATATTATTTTTGTCTTTACCTGAATAGATGCGATGCATAGCGCCTTCATCCCAACCATAGTTAAGAAAATCAGAATGCATCTGTTCTACAAGAGATGTAGTCGGCACAATTACAAGTACTCTTCCCGCTTTTGGATAGGCTAGACCATTCGTCAAACGCTGTAACCAATATCGAGCGATTGCATATATTATAAGTGATTTTCCTGATCCTGTTGGACTAAGAAGGATTGCTCTTTTTCTTGTGAGCGCTTCACCGATGCATTGAAACTGATAGGTACGAGGATCGAAAGGAAGATTAAGATCGTTAATAAAATGCTCAAGATCGTCTCGTTGAATATTGTTTCTTGCATCGGGTGCTCCATACTTAGTCGCTTCTGACTCTAGTATATATCCCCGTTTCTCACAAAATTCACTTAAATGGTAAAATAAACCTGCAGGTAGTGTACGATCTCTTAATTGAAAGAGACGTATCTTACCGTCCCACATACGATTTCGAAATGCTGGCATAAACTTATATCCAGGCACGTAGAAGCTAAAGAACTCGTTGAGCTCTTGCGCTACACCAGAATCGCTAGTGATTTCAAGATTTGCGTGATCTAACTTCCTGACTCGAATTGTTTCCACTTGATTATATTACCAATAGTTTGATGTCGCCAGTTAAGGTTACTGATGATCTGTTCTAAAGTATCTATAACAGTCTTATAGTACTGTATTTTCTCTTCAGACTTTTGTATTTCTGGATCTGAGTCGTAGTAGTAATCCATTTCACCTTTCAGTATTTTAAGGCCATCAAATGGATCAGGATCCCATCCTTTTTCTACAACATCTTCTTGTGACATTTTACCATTATAATATAACCACTTCTCTTTCAACAAAATCTTTTGCTGAAACTCAGCTCTTTTTAATTGTAATTTTGTTGTGGAAAGAAGTTCGAGATACTTCGCATGCAGTTTGGGTGTCTCACGTGAAGATTCATCAAGTTGCATTTTGATTTCGCTGTCGCGAGACCACATATCGTGTATCTGTTTCAAGTCAATCATATTATAATTATATCACAAAATGGTTTCAATGTACACAGTTATTTATCAGTATTTTACAGCAGCTGCCCAGATTAGATTTTCTGTATCTGCAGTTTCTGCATACAATCTAATTTCTCTAAATTTAGGCGCCGAACCGGTCGTAGTTCCGCCTGCCACACCTTGTGCACCAACGTTTGCATAATAAGTCGTAGCACCACTGCCATCGTCGAATGATATGCTAGAAGCCGAAGCGGCATATCCATTTTGATTGAATCTAATTCCAGTTAAATCAGAATCAGCAATACTTTCTGTATCAGATCTGTGGTAGTGTGTATCAGTAGGGAAAGTATCATTTGCATCTCCGACACCAATGCTAGTTCTTTGCGCACTATATATTCCATCTGGACCACCAGCAGAATCTGGATTATATGTATATTCGAGAGCAGGAGAGAAGAAGGCTGTATCAGTTCTTTGTAACTGACAACAGTACACTGCACTACTACTATCCCATAATGTTAGATACAAGGTAGCGTAACGTGGATTTTGCGCAGGAAATGTATGTGAATGTGCGTATTCTATCGCTGTATTGATCTGCGATGAAATCTCATCCATATGATGATGTCTATAACCTTCATCCTCTCTAAATTCAAGTTGCGGAATAGTTAAAGTACTACCAGATGAATAACTTGAAATGTGATAAGGAGTTACATTTCTCTGTATCGGCTTATAAGGTTCTGTACCTTGTTTGATGTATCTAAGTATGACAACGCCATCACCACCATCACCAGCATTTTCTGAAGCGGAGAGAGTAAAATGCCCGGCTCCGCCTCCGCCTCCAAGGCCATCGACGCCATTTGAAGATACTCCTAGTGCTGTAGCGCTATCAGTAGATATACCTCCATATCCTCCGCCTCCAGCTCCACCTGGTTCTTTCCAATTTCCTGGACCATTTGTATTGTTCACTCGTCCCTTAACAGCATTACCTCCTCCGCCACCACCATAAATTATGTTTGTGCCAGTAATACCGTTAGTTGTGCCAATTCCAGCAAGTCCTGGATTATGTGATTGTCCATCTTCTCCAGGAGAGCCAGTACCACCACCTGCACCAGTAGTGTATTCAGACATCTGATTAAAACCGTCACCGCCGCGGAATCCCTGTCTTTCAGTTCCAGCCCCACCAAAAATTGGATATGTTACTGTGTCTGTGGTGTAGCGGTTACCACCACCGCCGCCTGAACCTCCTCGTTTACCGAGTGACGCAGTATTATTACCAACGGCTGGTCCACCAGCACCACCTCCGAGTGAAACAATACCGTTAAATGATGACTGACCTCCGCTGTCTGCATAAACTCCAGCTGTTAAAGAACTAGCACCACCTTGACCAACTACAACACTATAAGTTCCAGCTGTGACTGTCATTGGAGCTTCAGCATAAAAGCCTCCGCCAGACTGATAACCTTGAACATTTGATCTTAGTCCTCCTGCTCCACCAGGACCTCGACTACCACCACCTCCTCCACCAAGAATCAAATATTCGATTGGTGTGTCTTGATTAAAAGTAATATTACCATTGCCAATAAACTTGACAACTTCATATGTTTTACCACCAAGCACATATGTACCACGACTGTCTCCGCCTGTCGACATGGTATATTCTAATGAAATGTTTTTAGTCAGTGTAGCTTTTGCAATGCCATCAGATGCTGTAAAGGTTAAAGCAAAACTGCCGGCAGCACCACCACTTTCTTGTGTTAGTGGATCAAGTGTAAACACAGAAGAATCTCTAGTAAGTGTAGTGCCAGTCGCTTTCATATTGCCATCAGATTCTACTGTGACAAGAGCCATTGCAATACCATCTGAATCGGTACCAATTACATTAAACGTAGTTGTAGCACCAGCTTGATTTAGAATGATTGAACTATCTGCATTACTTGATATTTTTGGGTTCGTATTTACGAGCTTTACATTATACCATCCTGACCCATTCGAAATATAATATCGAGCGTTATTTGAATCAATTGAAACAAAGGCGATCTGATCTACAGAAAGACCTGTTACCGGTAATGCACCTAGAGAATCATACGCTATAATTCCAGATCCCGCTGTAGCATTTGCAATTGCAGAAACATCGGCAGAATCAAGTCCTGCGTTAAGATTGCTAATATTATCTAATGCACTAGCTTTTACGTCACCTGTTGTAGTGATTAAATTTGCAAGCTTACGATTAAAACTCACAGTCTAAACTCCGCAGTTGGTGGAGTAAAGTTAGAAGTATAACGTGCCTTGCCTTTCGATATTCTCAAGTCTTGTATATAACCACTAAAATACTGAGGCGAGGTAGAATGATTTAATTTACCAATGTAAAGATCGCTGTAGTAAGAAAGTGAAGATGAATCAGCAGTAGCGGTACCAAGTTCAGTTCCGTCAGCCCACATTCTAATTCCGGTAGAATCACGTGTGATTGCAAGGTGAACCCAAGTATTTGCCGGCATAGCCGCCCCTAACGTTTTGACGATTATCGGCTGGGTATTACCGTTAGTGCCAAAGACGGAGCTCCAGACACCGCCATCATATCGAAGTTGGCAGTTCCATCCTCCGGATCCGTTTCCGTAATATGTACCACACCAGCTTTGTGTAGTAGTTGCGCTAGACGTATATATCCACGCTTCAATTGTAAAATCACCGGTGCCAAAATCGAAAAGTCTAGACTTAGGTACGATATAATGATCAATTGATCCATTAAACTTTATTGAAGGCGAAGTTGTAAATTGTCTGTACGTGGTATTTGGTCCAGAAGAACCAGAGCCGTGCTCACCCTTCATTACATTTCCATTTGCCGCATCAAAAACATTTGCATTTGTTTTATTCTGCATTAAAAGAGTTGTACCAGATATGTGCTCTAAAGGTTGTGTAGGTACTACAAAATCCGAGGTATAAACAGCTGTACCTAAAACTATTCTAAAATCAGCAATGGATCCCGGCCATTCATTGGCAGCGGAGTAATCACTTCCAATAAACCCTGCTGTTGGAGCAGCTAGGCTGCTTGTTGATAGTCCGGCACTGGCTGTGTATCTTTTACCATTAATAAAGATGTATAGATTACCACCGTTTCTTACTGTAGCTATATGATTCCAAACATTTGCCGGAAAAACATAACCTGAATTATAAGTATACCAACTGATACCTGTTGTAGAGCCATAATAATTTAAAGTAGTACCGTTCAGCCATAAAATTTCTCTATAAGTAGCTGAACCTCGTGTACTCCAAAAGAATGAATATTGCTGATCTGTTCTATCTAGACGATACCAACCTTCAACAGTCCAGTCACTGTTACCAAAATTAAACACATTTGCATAATCAGAAACATTTAGTTGACCTTCGTCATCGTCTATGTGTACAGAACCGACGACTCCATCAGAGTCTTCAAGATAATCATATGGACCGAAAGCTTCTGTAGATGATGTACCGTTAACGGTGGGTGTACGGTTATTGGTGCTAGCATCACCAAAATATGGAAGATTACCTGTTAATAATTGAGTATTTGCTATAGCAGTTAAAGGTTCTGTCGGCGGAGTAAAGTTTCCTCCATATACCGAAGAACCTTTTACAAATCGAACATCACGTAGCCAACCCTCATAAAATAAACTATTGTTTCCTGCGTTTCCAATGTGTAGCTG
>MDTC01173953.1_pt1 | contig 11506 bp, 9 predicted proteins | sample 811181 | NCBI WGS metagenome assembly MDTC01 (sample SAMN05326644, study PRJNA326480) | marine metagenome | isolation source: seawater | place: Pacific Ocean: North | collected 2011 | reverse complement strand
GTGGTCAATGTGGTCAATGTCACCAAAAGATAACGGGACTAACGGGCTTGGGAAAACAAATGAAATACTGGATCGATGTAGCAGCGAGTATGGGGATAAGGATGGTCAGGACATTTGGCGCATGGGTTCCAGAAAATGAAAATGAGGATGAAGTTTGGACTAGGATGGTTGAGGCGACCCGCGAAGTTGTAAATTACTCTGAATCTAAGAATGTAGTTATGGGATTGCATAACCATAATCACGGATGTGTACCAGCTACAGGAGTTCAAGTAATGCAGTTACTGAAAGAAATAAATAGCCCCTACTATTCTCATATCCTAGATACCGGTCAATACCGCGGTTCACCAGGAGTATCGAAAGGGACACGTGGCATAGACGACAACCGTTGGGATTTCTATGAATCAATAAGAATTTCTGTGCCAAAAGCCGTTCAGATTAGAGCAAAAATATACAGAATAAATTCCGGTAAGGAAAAATGGTTAGATTATGATAGGATTATGCCCATTATAAAAAACGCAGAGTTTAATGGATGGATGTCAGTGGTATATGAAGGTCAAGACGAACTTAATGAAATAGAAGCCGTTCCCAAAGCTAGTAAATTTTTACGTGATATGCTGAACACATACGGGATGTAGCTATAAAATATAAGTTGGCCCCACCGCAATTAATTTAAAAAGGATAACCCAATGGGTAAATTTTATGAAAATTCAATAATACCTGATCATTTGAAGCGCGATTTTAACGTTTACGACAGGATAAGCAAATTGGGGATAAATTTGGGTTCGGAAGGTGATTGGCTAGCTGATTTAAACAGTGCCGCCATCGCAAGTGTGGTTTTCCACGAATCAGGAACGACATACCTTTCTGGCATGGGTTTAGGTCCTGGTGAAATGAATGATGACCCAGAACGTGTTAAACAAGGACAGAACGCCGCAGAACAAATTGCTGATTCAATGATTGCTAGACTTCACTGGGCGCTAACGTGTGGAAAAGAAGGCGGTGACCTCAATGATGTTCTTTATACTATGAAAGCGCTTGGAATGGTGGTATCTACCGATGTAAATTTCGGTTCTGGTCCAGCTGTCGTAAATGGCTTTTCACTTAGATGGCAATCAGTTTTCGGTGGCGGACTTGGAGAGTTTTCGGTAAATGGAACGGATCAAAACTATTCAGGTGTCCACGCAAGATCTGCTATAGGGGGTTTCACTGGTCAATTCTCATTAGAACCAGAGATTATAGTTGCAATTCCTCCAGAACTCTCTCGATCCATAATAAAAAATCGCGGATGGGTTTTTCCACTTCCTCCTGAAGAATTAAAACGAATCAGGACATAGTATTTAAACAAAGTTATTGTTCAATTTAACGTAATCACAGGGCAGAACAATTGAAGGTAATAATATCTGGATCGTCAGGGTTCATTGGAAAAAATTTGACCACCTACCTGTCAAAATCTGGCCATGACATCACAAGACTAGTCAGGAAAGCACAATACAATGACCCTTCGTATAAAACTGTTTATTGGAATCCTGAACGCAACATAATATCACCCGATTTATTTAATGGATTTGACGCAATAATTCATCTCGGTGGGGCTTCACTACTTTCTCCTCGGTGGACATCACAAAAAAAAAGACAAATTAAAAATAGCCGAGTCAAATCTACGACACTAGTAGCAAATTCGATTGCAGAATTACCTAACCCTCCCAAAAAGTTAATAGTTGCATCAGCGACCGGGTTTTACGGTGACACATCTGATGAAATTACTGGCGAAACAGGAAAGTGTGGATCGGGATTTCTTGCCAATACAGCGAAAAATTGGGAAGATTCATCATCTACGGCAAAAAAAAATGGTGTAAACGTGATAAACGCCAGATTTGGAATGGTTCTTGATTGGTCTGGCGGTTCTTTACCTCTAATGTCTCTTCCTTTTAAATATGGTTTTGGAGCCATATTTGGTAGCGGCCAGCAATGGTTATCTTGGGTTTCTTTAATCGATACTATGGAAGCAATACTTTTCCTGTTAAAAAATGATGTTACCGGACCTGTTAATATTGTCAGTAAACACCCTATATCGCAAAAAGATTTTTGTAATACTTTGGCAACACATTATTCGAAAAAAGTAAGGTTCAAAATACCTGAAAGTATAGTGAGGACATTTTTTGGAGAAATGGGAAATGAATTATTTCTTTCAAGCAGTAGGATAATTCCATCGGGTTTGATTGATGCTGGTTTTAAATTTAAATTCTCTAGCTTGAGTGACTTTCTGAAATCATCTGCCTAAGAACATAGGGCAATAACCCCCCGTTATGGTAATAGTCAGCCTCAATATCTGTATCAACCCTCAGTAAGACCTTAAAATTCTTTACTTGGCCATCATCATTTTTTGCAATAACGTTTTGAATCGATCCTACTTCAACATCAGAATCAATTCCTTCGATCGAATATTTTTCTAACCCTGTCAATCCAAGAGACTTGGCATTTTGACCGTCAATAAACTGACATGGAACTATACCCATACCAATTAGGTTTGACCTATGTATGCGTTCAAAACTCTCCGCTATTACAGCACGTATCCCAAGAAGTGCTGGTCCCTTTGCAGCCCAATCCCTCGAACTACCAGTACCATATTCCTTTCCTGCAAGAACAATCAAAGGAATTTGATCTTTTTCGTATAATTTTGCGGCTTCATAAATGCGCATTCTCTCATTACTAGGTATGTGTACGGTCCAATCACCATCATAATCAGGAGTCAACAGGTTCTTTAGCCTTATATTTCCAAAGGTTCCTCGTACCATAATATCGTGGTTCCCGCGACGGGCTCCATACGAATTGAATTCCCGTCTAGGTACATCACTACCTAATAAATACTGTCCTGATGGGGCACTAGCGGGAATAGATCCAGCAGGCGATATGTGATCAGTTGTGATTGAGTTTCCTAAACTTACCAATACCCTAGCGTCAATAATTTTGGAACGTCTTGATGGTTTTTCATCAAATTCTTTAAAATAAGGGGGCTCTTGAATATAGGATGATCCTCGGTCCCAAGAAAATAGTTCCTCATCTGTCGAAGACAATTCTCTCCATTTCTCCGTACCTGAATAAACGGAAGAGTACTGTTCTTTAAACATTTCAGGACTGAGCGAATTTGCAATAGTATCGGCAATTTCTTTCGATGAAGGCCAAATATCACTTAGATATACTTCTTTTCCTGATTGATCTTGTCCCAAAGGTTCGTTCATCACATCGACATCGATTCTACCTGTAAGTGCATAACATACCACCAACATAGGTGAAGCCAAATAATTAGCGGTAACTTGGGGATGTATCCTCCCTTCAAAATTCCTGTTACCGCTAAGTACAGCGGCGACAATTAATTCATTATCATTGATCACATCAGATATCGGTTGAGGTAATGGACCGGAATTGCCAATACAAGTGGTACAACCATATCCGACTGTGTTAAAACCCAAATTATCAAGGTATTTATTTAATCCTGAAGCTTCCAAATAGCGAGTAACTACCGTCGAACCAGGAGCTAGGCTGGCTTTTACCCAAGGCTTACGAGACAAACCCAATTTAGTAGCGTTACGCGCGATGAGACCCGCACCTACCATTACGGACGGATTGGAAGTATTCGTACAACTTGTTATAGCCGCTATTACGACTGAACCATCTGATATCGATAAAATCTTGTTGTCTATATCCACTGTATGTTTTTTAATCATTGCTTGTGGAAATGATTTTTCGAAATTATCCTTTACTTCACCCAAAGAAATTCTATCTTGGGGGCGTTTGGGACCACTCAAACTTGAAACGACACTTTTTAAATCGAAATTGACTACTTGAGAATAATCGGGTTCATCGTTCCTAGAGTGAAACAAAAAGTTTGATTTACAATAATTTTCGACAATATCTATATGCTTATCATCACGACCCGTACCACCTAAATATTTAATCGTCTGTTCATCAACAGGGAAAAACCCACATGTCGCTCCGTATTCTGGGGCCATATTGGCGATAGTAGCGCGATCGGCAACGGGTAAATTCGATAAACCTGGTCCAAAAAATTCAACAAACTTTTCCACAACCCCTACGCTCCGTAATTTTTCTGTGATAGCTAATACCAGGTCTGTCGCCGTTGTTCCTTCAGGTAAAGTTCCGTTGAGTTTTACTCCGATAACTTCAGGTACAAGTATGTAGCATGGTTGCCCTAGCATTACCGCTTCAGCCTCAATACCTCCAACTCCCCAAGCCAACACCCCTAAACCATTAACCATGGTCGTATGAGAATCCGTGCCTATACAGGTATCAGGGTAAAGAATTTTGTTACCCCTATAATTGTTATCCCGGAGCACTACTTCAGAAAGGTATTCAACATTCACCTGATGAACGATACCTGTACCCGGCGGTACGACTCGGAAATTATCAAAGGAGTTTTGAGACCATTTGAGCAACTTATATCTTTCGGTGTTTCTTTCAAATTCTCGCTCTATATTCAATGCTAACGCTTCACCTGAGTTGAAATAATCCACCTGTACAGAATGGTCCACCACCATGTCAGTCCTTACTATAGGATTGATAATGGAGGGATTTTTTCCTTTCTTTGCTACGGCATCTCGCATAGCGGCTAAATCTACGGCAACAGGAACACCGGTAAAATCTTGCAACAAAACCCGCCCAGGAATGTACGGAAATTCTTTATCCGGAGTTTCTTTTGAGTTCCATGAACTTACAATGTCTAGATGTTGTTTATCTGTGAAACCATTCCCCTTATTTCTTAAGGCATTTTCTAAAAGAATTCTTATCGTAAACGGTATTTTTTTGATTTCCAACAGCCCCTGTTTTTCAAAAATAGAGATGTCAAAATATCCAAACTCACCGGGTTTAGTTTTTATAGATTTAAGGGTCATGTTAAAAACAATCTTTCAATTTGTTGTTAAAAAAAAGCCTTTAGGCATTTTTGTTCATTCGGTTAATTAACTTTATTCTTGTTGATGGTACGATAATAAACCAAAATCGTTTATTGTCTTCCACGATATACTTTAATTGTAACCATAGAGTCTCATGTCGTCTTTAATCAACCCAAGTAAAAAAATCGCAAAAATAACCCCTTTTTACTATGGGTGGTTAGTAGTTTTAGCATCGAGCACATCAATGTTCGCAAGGAACGCTGCCGCTACGTTAACAATAGCTGTTTTCGTTTTTCCCATGAGCGAGTCGCTTGGATGGAGCAGAACTGTAATAGTAGGTGCCGCGGCAGCGGCTGGACTAGTAAACATTGTTGTGGCCCCTTTGATTGGATTTATAATACAAAAATACGGTAACCGTGTTGTTTTGCTCGTTTCAATACTTCTACTTGGCGCTACATTGGCATCAATAAGGTGGGTTACCAATCCCATACAATTCTACATACTGTTTGGAATTGGCCGTTTGATGTTTCAATCACCGCTACAAATAGGTGCTACCACTGTCGTTGCCAATTGGTTTGTTTCCAAAAGGGGAAGAGCAACATCAATTCTTGGACTATCTCATTCCGTCGGAATGGGTTTATTTCCTCTGTTCGCCCAACTATTAATAGGATCAACTAATGAAGGATGGAGAATGGCTTGGTTTTGGATCGGGATATCAGTGTGGGTAACTGCCTTACCCGCTGCCTATCTTTTTTTATCAGAAACGTATGGAGAATTAAAAGACGATCAAAAACCAAAAGAATATGACTCCGACAGGGCTAAAAGTAAAATCCAAAAAGAAGAACCTAATTGGACCGCCAGAGAAGCTTTAAGAACACCGACATTATGGATTTTAGCAATAGGGGGAATGTTAGTATTTTATATTCATACAGGCGTAAATATCCACCAAGCTGCTTTCCTAAGGGATCAAGGTATCAATCCAACAGCCGCGGCAGCTTCCCTTACCATTATGGCTATTGGTTCGGCAATTGGAAGCCTTATTTGGGGGAATTTATTAGATAAGATTTCAGCGAAAATAGTTTATATGGGACTGAGTTTATGGCTTGGGTTGACTCCACTTCTATTCATGAAAGTTAACTCGGAATTAACTGCCTTTAGCGTGGCTTTAATTTTCGGTATTGGATTAGGGGGGCTGTTAGTAGTTCCTCCTGTAGTTGTAGCCAATTATTTCGGCAGAAGATCCCTTGGGACTATCCGGGGTATAACTGAACCTTTTGTGGGTCTTGGCCAATCGATTGGGGCAATATCATCAGGTGTAATCTACGACATCTCCCATTCATATGAACTAACATTTCCAATATTCACTTTTATTGGCATTATTGCAGCTATATTATTGTTATTTTTAAGAAAAGAAGGAAAACATACTTAATTCGGGATCCATGGCTATATAATAAAAGCTTTTACAGATGACGAAAATTAATCCTAAATCGATAGTTACCAAGTTGGTGGGTAATCAAGTTACACACTATATAACGCTACCTGACTCTGAGACACGTTATATGTACGATGTATTAACGTCGTCACCTACTATCGAACTCATACCAGTATCTAGAGAAGGTGAGGCAATACCTATTGCAGCTGGTTTACACATATCAGGTAAAAAACCGGTTATAGCCATACAAAATAGCGGCCTTTTCGAATCCGGAGATGCATTGAGGGGGCTAGGGTTGGGAATTGGTCTTCCTCTCGTGATGATCATAGGATACCGGGGATATAACCGTAAAGGAGATACACCAGACACTTCCGCACATTTTTTAGAACCCTTTTTACACACGTGGAGGGTCAACTATTTTTTGATCGAATCAAATACGGATTCAGATCGAATTGACTTAGCATTTGAAACAGCTTTCAAAACCAATCAACCCGTCGGAATTCTTATTGGGTCCGAATACGAAGAAAATAATTCCTAATTGATATGATTACGTACCAATCTGCATGCGAAACAATTTCAAAAAACCGCGGAGAATCGGTGTGCATTACAACTATGACACAAAGTGGAACATGGAATCGGCAATCAGATAAACCAGAACTCGATATAAGTATAGGTAATGGAATGTCGAAAGCAAGCTCGGTCGGATTAGGAATAGCGTTGGGATGTCCTAAACGAAAAGTTATGGTACTAGATGGCGACGGTTCCCTATTAATGAATTTAGGATCATTAGTAACAGTTGCAGGTAAGAAACCAAAAAATTTTATACATTTTGTTTTTAACAACGCCATTTATGCTGTAGTCGGAGGTCAACCATTGCCAATGGACGGAAAAATCGACTATTGCGGCATCGCCATTGCTTGCGGGTATTTAAAAGCAGTCAAATTCACAGATTCAAAAAAATTCGAACACGACTTACCAGACCTGATAAATTCAGATGGACCAGTTTTTATAGAAATTGAATCCGAACAAAAACCAGCTCTAGAAGGAGTTGATCAAACATGGGCTTCGAATAGGAGTATGCCCCTGCAGATGAGGTCAGTGAGGAAAAAAATAACACAACGTGATGATTGGGGACCTGGCGGTCCTTTTTTATAATTGAAATAAAATGTACACTTTACTTTTCTTTGACGATTGGCACATCCATAGCCGCACTAACTTAACACGAAAAATCGGGAAACCACAACTTATTCCAGAATCGATTTTCAGGGATCCCGATGCTGATTTATCTTGGGCATATCCAACAGTTATAAAAGATCCTTATACTGACACTTGGAAGTGCTATTACCAAGGGGAAGTTTCGAGTGGAGGTACCACTTTCATACCATTACTTGCAGAAAGCGTAGATGGGTTACATTGGACTAGACCAGATTTAACAAAAAAAGTAATGCTTAAAAATAGATTAGCACCCAATCAACTATTTGAAATAGATAGTTTTGCCGAGTGGTGTGGAGTATACTCCGATCCCTTTCACGAGGGTTCCGATGAGTGGCTTAAAGCACTGATAAGCCTTAGACCAAGCAAAAAATTAGCATTAGAGGCCATTGTTGGAAAAAGCCGAGACGGAATTAGCTGGAAATTGGAAAAAAAAGCTAAATGGCACCCTACCGGGTCCGATCCCGGTCATTTTGCTTTCTGGAACCCTTATAGAAATTCTTATGTTCTATCCCTTAGACCCTATCTGGCAGATAGACGGCAAGCCATCTCTGAAACAAGAGATTGGCAAAGGTTCACTGAACCCACTCTGCTTATGCAGCCTGATGCACTGGACACTCCCGCTGCTCTTTTTTATGGTATGCCAGTCATTCAGTACGAACAAATGTTTATAGGATTATTGTGGATTTACCATACTGATCCAACGCTGAAGGTTGATGATAAATTCCAAGGATTTCTGAAAATGCATAAGGGGGATGATCATACAAGAATAATGGGGAAAATTGACTGTCAGTTAACGTACAGTACAAACGGGTGGCATTTCCAAAGAACCATCAGGGAACCATTCATTGCAAATGGAGAACCGGGTGATCCAACATCGGGCTGCATATACCCGTCATCCATAGTTAATTTCAGAGACAAAATACGAATATATTCCAGCGCGTCCATTGGAGAACATGCTCAGCTACGTGCAGATCCATCGCTGAATCAAGGATCCATCTTGACGCATGAATTACGTAAAGATGGATTCATTTACTTGGAACCACCAGGAGGTACAGGAGAATTCACAACAAAATGGGTTTTGTGGAAATCAGGTGAGCTTAATATAAATGTTTCAGTACCATTTGGGGAAATTTTAGTTGAAATAATGGACCAATATGGCAACCCAATAAATGGATACACCTATGCGGAAAGTATTCCGTTTAAAGGTGATTCAAACAATTACGTACCTAAATGGAATAACGGTAAACATCTATCTCAACTAAGTGGAAGGGTAATAAAAATTGGTGTAAGAATAGCCAACGGCCGTATTTTTGCCTTACGTGGTGATTACCAATTTATGACGACACCCCAAGTACGGCAATATGTGGAAGCGGGGATAGAACCCGATGCTAGGTTGGGTTATTAATCGCATTCACATTACAGGATACGAATATTATTGATGAAATTGAGAATATTCATCAGTTTCCAATCAACTATAAAGCAGCCCCGCCGTCTACAGTTATCATCGAACCCGTAATCATTGAAGCTTCTGATGAGGCAGCAAACAAAAACGCTTGCGCTAAATCCTCAGGTACTTGTAATCGTCCAAGAGGAGTAGACCCTTTCCTTTTATTGTAATTTTCAGGATTATCAATACTGGTTTTCCAATCGTTTGGACTATGGGGATTGTTACCTCTTATAAATGGTGTGTCAACGTGCCCTGGGGATATAAGCACTGACCTTATATTATCTTTCGCAAAAGAGCCGGCCGCTGAACGGTTAAGACCTATCATTCCCATTTTCCATGCAGCGTAACCTGGACTGCCTCCACCAGGTCTAATCGAGGCTAATGAACCCATATTTAAAATGACTCCACCCCCTGCTTTTCTCATAGATGGAACTACGGCTTTAATCCCCAAAAAAGTACCAGTAAGACCAATTTCAATAATTTGGTTCCACATCTCCAAGCTTTGTTCTTCAAAAGACACTCTAAAATTGGCGCCAGCGTTATTGCATAAGATATCAACTGGACCAAATTCCTTTTCAGCGACTTGAACCAACGTGTCCCATTCATCTTGATCCCTTACGTCAAGTTGATGGGATAAAGCCTTACCGCCGTTAGCCTTAATCCGTTCTACAACAGCGTTAGCGTTTTCAATATTTACATCAGTCACACATACTGAGGATCCTTCTGAAGCAAACAGGACAGCCTGAGCTCCAGGCATTGCGCCACCTCCTCCGGTTATAATTGATACTTTTCCTTCTAATCTTCCAGTCATGATTTTTTCTTCCTTATCTTAGAGCTAAACCACCATCGCTACGCCTAGACTTCTCGCCGTCGCCTGCTTCATAGGGATATTTTGGAAAAACAGAATCCACAATATCCGTACCCAAACCAGGTTCTTCTGGCGGTATAAAATAACCATCAACAACTTTGGCTAATTTGGTTACTAATTCTTCCTTAAAAGTACCGTGTTCAGGGGCAAATTCATTCATATCCCAATTGGGTATAGCTGTTCCTAGGTGAACACAAGCAAGGTTAACTATGGGTCCTAAGAAATGGTGAGGCAAAATACCCTGATGGTAGCTTTCTGCAATAGCAGCAAATTTCCTTACGTGGCTGAAACCACCCGCAAGTCCGATATCTGGTTTTAAAAATCTTACTCCAGGTATAGCCGAATACTCCCTGAACTCCCACATAGTATTATTTCTCTCTCCCACAGCCAGTGGTATGGTAATTCGATCGGCTATGTTAGCCATTGACTGTACCGAATCTGGGGCAATCGGATCTTCATAAAAGTAAGGCAAAAACTTTTCAATATTTTTGGCAAACACTATAGCTTCACCGGGAATCATGTTACGGTGTATCTCTATTCCAATATCAAAGTCCCAACCCACAGACTCTCGTACCGCACCAACAATTTCAGTACTTTTTCGAATTAATTCAGGATAGGGCAATTTTGACCAGTTTTGAGGTAATGGGGTCATCTTCAGCGCAGTATAGCCATCTGTTTTGGCTTTTTTTGCGGCTATAGCAAATTCATCAGCGTTCCTAGTTGGACCATACTTCCCACCTAAAAGCACTATTGCTCGAACTTTATCTCGATATTTACCTCCAAGTAAATCCCATACTGGAACACCTAAACGCTTCCCCTTTATATCCCATAACGCCAAATCTATCGCACTGATTACAGAAGTTAAAGCAGGACTACGGAAGGAAAATTTCCTGTAAATCTCATTCCATATACGTTCGATATTACGCGAATCAACTCCCTTTAATTCCTCACTTAGACGTTTTGCAATAACTTCGGTAGCATCGGCATAACTCCAAAAGTTACCTTCACCCACACCATAAATACCATCTTCGCAAGTAACTCTGACTACAAGCCATTTCGATACCGTCCACGTTTCAATTTTTTCTATTTTCATTTCTAATTTTCCTATTTTTAAATTCAAATACTATAATTGTCTTAGTCGAGGATCCAAACGGTCTCTCAACCAGTCTCCTAAGAAATTCATTGCGAACACTACCGCAAAGATTGCGAGACCTGGGAAAAGACTCATCCAATAAGAAGTAGATATATACTCTCTGCCCTCTGCAACCATAGACCCCCAAGCCGGTGTCGGTTTAGGAATTCCGACACCCAAAAAACTCAAAGAGGCTTCGGTCAAGATTAATTGCCCCACATTTAAACTAACTATAACCAAGATAGTATTCACTACTCCCGGTAATATGTGCTTTAAAATAATCCTAACAGGGGATGCACCAGCTATAACCGCAAACGCCACAAAATCCATGGCTCTTAGACGTATGGTTTCAGCTCTAACTTGCCTCGCAAAACCAGGCCAGGAAAAAAGAATAAGCAATATGATAATTAGCGTCATACTGTTTCCAAAAACAACAACAGTAGCCAACGCTACCAATATGAACGGTAATCCTAGTGTAAGGTCTACAAGCCTCATAAGCATT
>MDTC01065408.1_pt1 | contig 11506 bp, 8 predicted proteins | sample 811181 | NCBI WGS metagenome assembly MDTC01 (sample SAMN05326644, study PRJNA326480) | marine metagenome | isolation source: seawater | place: Pacific Ocean: North | collected 2011 | reverse complement strand
GTCCATATCATCTTGATTCATCAGAACAATTCTACGAGATTTATGAATGCCACGATAACGATCATCCATCCCGTAGATTGTAGTGTTATATTGGTCGTGTGAACGAATGGTCATCATCACATATCCATCACTTTGATCTATTGCACTAAGTTTGTTACATTGGAATACTGCTAATCCTGATTCAGTATTCCATGTTGGACCATCCCTAGGCCCATTTGGTAAATAGAAACCGCCTTTTACCCTAACGCGTTCATTATATTTCTCAAAACCAGGAATTACACGTTCAATTGTATCTCGAATAGAGTCGTAATTGTTAGCGAACATTTCCCAATTTATTGGATTAGAATCGAATAATGCTTTTCCTATAGAACATGCTATTGATACCTCTGATTTTAGTGAATTAGATGCCGGTTTTAGTCTACCAGTAGATGAATGTACTACCCCCATACTATTTTCTACAGAAACAAATTGTTCTCCAGAAAGTTGGATATCAACCTCAGTTCGTCCAAGACATGGTAGGATCAGAGCACGTTTTCCGGTTACTAGGTGACTTCGATTTAGTTTGGTAGATATCTGTACAGTTAAATCAATTTTTGATAACGCCTCTGCAGTAGCATTGGTATCTGACATAGCAGACAATAGATTTCCACCCATGCAGAGTAATACATCGAATTCATCATGTAACGCACCTTCGATAAGTCGAACTGAATCGACACCGGATTTACGTGGCGAGTTTATTCCGAATTCCATATCGAGAGATTCCAAGAAATTCTCAGATGGATGATGATTTATTCCTACAGTTCGATCGCCTTGGACATTGCTATGACCTCTTACTGGGCAAACGCCTGCCCCAGAACGACCAAAATGCCCTCCAAGTAGCATGAGATTGACGATGTCTTGTATTGTGGCTACAGAATTCTTGTGTTGTGTAATGCCCATTGCCCAACAAATTATCAATCGCTTCGATTGAGAAATGATGGACCCAATTTCGTGTATTCTTTCTTTTGAGATTCCAGATATACGTTCTATATCGGACCAATTCACATTGTTGAGATGTTCAACCAGTTCATTGTATCCAGTAGTATTCTTTTGTATGAATTCATTATTTTGAGCCCCCTGCTCTAGCATAATTTTTGAGAAACCCTTGAACAAGGCTGAATCTCCATTAATTCTAACAGAAACATGATCATCTGCAATTTGTGTCCCTCGTCCGAGAATTCCAATCATTTCTTGAGGATGTTTGAATCGCTTCATAGCAGCTTCTTCTAGCGGATTTATAGACAATACAGATCCTCCATTTCGTTTACAAGATGCAAGAGCAGAAAGCATTCTTGGATGATTAGTTCCGGGATTCTGTCCAACTACAATCACCAAATCTGAATGATCAAAATCATCTAAGGTAACAGTGCCCTTTCCAATCCCAATTGATTGCCCTAATGCAACACCACTACTTTCATGACACATGTTCGAACAATCAGGAAGATTGTTCGTACCAATTTGTCTAGCTAATGTTCCCCACAAAAATGCAGCTTCATTAGAACATCTACCAGAGGTGTATAGAGCTGTTCTATCTGGTGAATTAATATCGATACTTTCACTAATTATTTTGAAGGCATCACTCCAATCTATTGGAACATAATTATCCTGTTCTGAATCGAGAAACATTGGGTGAGTAATTCGACCCTGTTTGTCGAGCCACATATCACTCATTTTCGATAATTCCGACACATTATACTTAGCAAAGAATGCGGGTGTAACTCTTGATTTCGTTGCTTCAGTAGCAAATGCCTTTGCACCATTTTCACAGAATTCAAATCCACTTCGATGATTGTCTGGATCAGGCCATGCACATCCTGGACAATCAAATCCATCAAATCGATTGACAGTTCTCATTGTATTGATTGTACGAGAAATTCCAGTTTCTGAAAGACCGAATTTGAACGAATTCGTTACCGCTTTTATTCCAGCTACTTTAGTTGGGGGCTTTTTGATGCGAAGGCGCTCCTCCTCGATTGGAGTAATAGCACGCACTGGCAATCTAGCCATGCTGCGGGCTAGTGCATGGTTACTTGACGGCATCGGCGGTAATTATGCGATGAGCGCCAGTCATGCAGGTAAATCGCTCATCCCGTGCAAATACAATCAAGGTCATATCATGGTAGGTAGCCAAATCAATTGCAGCAGTAGTAGCCGAACCTACAGAAATCAAAATAGGAATATTTGATCGAACAGCCTTCTCGACCATTTCGTATGAAATTCGCCCAGATAGTGAAACGATATTATTCGATAATGGCCATTGTCCATTCAATTTGTGATGACCAATTAATTTGTCTAATGCGTTATGTCTCCCTACATCTTCCATCAACGAATTCATACATCCATCGTTAGACCACGAAGCGGCAGCGTGAGTGCCTCCAGTAAGTTTGAATAAATCTTGATCGTTACCAATCTTGGATAAAATCTGTAACAAAATATTGGAGTTAATATTGTATTCTGGCATCGAATTACAATCAGTTATCGGCTCGATAATTATCTCATCCCTTCCACATAGTCCACATGCGGAGGTTCCATCTACAATACGATGTGAATTAGTGGACTGAATAGCTACATGTGCACTATTCAGGATGATTTCGATTTCAGGAATATCATCTCCATCTAACAAATCTCCTGATGAAATTAACATGCCCACAATGAGTTCTAAATCATGCCCAGGCGTCCTCATAATCGTGCCATATAGTGACCCATTTTCGATATTCGATGATGTTTTCAATGGTGATTCAATAGCGATTTTATCAATAGTGGGAATGCGATTTAGGGAATCATGCCTAATTGCAGCCCTATCACTGGCACGTTCCATGATATCTGGAAATGGCAATAAGTCATCAAAGCATCCTTGAAACGTTGAGATTCATATACGTCGGACTACAGCGGGTAATATGGGGCTAATAGACGGTGACTCCTTTGCATTGCCAATGGCAGTCGTGGTTGATGTTGTTGATGCAGATATTGATGTTACTGAACCAGCAGTAAATGCAATGAAGCAAGCAATTGGTGATGATGCTGCAACACATGTATTACTGATTTCAGTCGAGGCTGGCGGTTGTTCAGGAAGTATGTACGATATGCAAATTATCCCTCGTCCAGATGATTCATCAATATTCCAAACATTCGATATTAGCGGAATTACAGTAATGGTCCATAACAAGGATAGCACAACATTGAATGGTATTAGAATAGATTTCAAGGATACTCTATTGGGGGGTGGATTCCAAATAGACAATCCCAATGCCGATAAGTCATGTGGTTGCGGACAATCATTTGGTTGAGAATATGACGATACACCATGTCCAAAGGGGGGACATTTCAGTACTTATTGGAAATGATTCTCTTGATTTACTTCATTCAGTTACAACCCAGGATGTGAAGGACTTACCTGAGCATTCGTGCATATTTGCATCAATCCTAGATTCAAATGGACGAATGAATGATCGAATTCTAATAATGAACTTAGTTGATCAAATTGCATTGATTCATCTTGAAGGGTGTGCTGAATCTACTCGTATTTTGTTAAGTAAAGCAGTATCATGGAAGCAAGATGTTAGAATTATTCCTTTAGATGATGGATTCTCATCAATATGGACTTACAAAATTGATGAAGGTCAGAAATTATGGGAAATTAGTGTTAATGATAAGATACATTCGAGCCAGATTTGTTTAATGAGGGAGCAAATATTAGTTCATCTTGGACCTGATTCAGAGATCAAAAAAATGCATGAAATTTTAGTGGAAAATGATTCGATAATACTCGACAATGAATCATTGAGATTACATTGTATTTCGAATGGTCATATAAATGGAAAAATCATCACATCATTTCACCCTATTCCATTAGAGATTGGGCTAGAATCAGATATTTCTTTCACAAAAGGATGCTATACTGGTCAGGAGATAATTGCTAGAATGGATGCAAGAGAAGCGTTGGCTCGTACACTTGTAACAATAAGATCCGGATTGCAATTAGAACCAGGCAATATGAAAATAGATAGTGGTGGAAAATTTGTCGTATTCGATTCAATAGATAATTCCGGTGAATATTTGTGTTTGGGATTGATCCATCCAGATATGGCAGAATCAGGTAATGAGTTTCAAATTGATGGAATTTCATGCAATGTAGTAACTAGATGGTGAAATCACATTAATACGGAATACATTAGAATGAGGCGTTAGAGGGAAAAACATGGCACGACCCACTCAGCGTTCTGCTGTCATCCTTACTTTGCTGATGTTAATGGTCATATTTTCTAATTCAGCAGGAGCTGCGATAGTGCCTGAACCAAATACTCAATATATCGATTCTGAATTATTAGAAGCAATGGAAATTAATCCTTCAGAATCATATCCAGTAATTATTCAGTTTTCTAATGAAATTCAGCCAATACATAGAGCATTTATGATTAAACACGGAATATCATTCTCTGTAGAATCCGAATTACTCAATGGTGGCCTTGCAGAGATAAATTGTAAAATGATATCTCATCTTAGTAATCATCCAGATATCCGATTTATGGAATTAGATAGGTTACTAGAAACCTATTATCTATCCGAACCTATTGTCACTCCTGAACCAATATTAATGCATGAAACAATACATGTTACGAATTCAAGTGCGGCTTGGAGTAGGGCAATTATTCAGAGAGATGGTTCAGTTTCATTAACAGACACGGGGGCATTTTCAGAATTTGATGGTGATGGAACCACAGCAGTTGATCTAGATACAGGTGTTGATGCGGAACATCCAGATTTTGACTATGCAGGTCCATGGGAAGGGGACAAGGTCATTTATTCTGCTAAATATGATGGAATTGGATGGACTGAAACGAAGAATTCAGACACTTCATCTGGACATGGGACTCATGTTGGGGGAACAATTGCAGGAAATGGTGATGCATCTGGTGGTAGACGACTTGGTACAGCTAAGGGAGCTCAACTTGTGGCACTAGGAACTGGTGATGGAGTTTCGATATTTGCTGCTGAACAGGGCTTAGAATGGGTGTATGAACATAGTAGGCCAGGTAACAATCCACACAACATTAGAGTCGTGTCGAATTCATGGGGTACAAATGGAGATTACAACCCTACTGGAGCAATTGCAACAATTACAGATCTGTTGACCTATGATAATGGAGTTGCAGTAATATTTGCTGCTAGTAATAGTGGGGGGTCTGGCTCAGAAGGTGATGATGATCTCAGAACGAATGTATATGCAAATACACCTAGTGCTATATCTATTGCAGCATTAACCCATGATGGTTCAGCAGTAACATCATTCAGTAGTAGGGGTTGGATGAGTCAACAGCATACATGGCCGGATCTTGGTGCACCTGGTCGAGATATATGGGCTACAGCACCTAGGAGGACAGCAATTGATGCCTCAACCAGAACACAAGGTGATGTCTACTATATGTCCATTAGTGGAACAAGTATGGCTACGCCACATATTGGTGGAATCGCAACGATGCTAATTGATGCAGCTCCATCATTGGGAGCAGCAGACTATCATCGAGACGATCACGATGAGGGTAGTAGTCTAGTCACAGGGTCTAGTGCACAAGGTCTTCAAATGGAAGATTGGGAAATAGCAAATGAAACACGTGTCCACGAAGTTGAATTGATAATGGAATTGACGGCCCAGTATCTACCTAATTCATGTGAATCTGGTAATGATGAAGATGATTGTAGCGATATTCCAACAAATGGATCATGCTATCTATCTGCCACTAACATGTGTCACGATTGGCGTTTAGGGCATGGATTGGTACATGTTGATCATGCATTAGCCCTTGCTCGTACATTGGAATTAATGAGGGATACAGATGGAGATGGGTTTGTGGATGATTATCGTCCTACAGTATGGGATGCTTATGACCAATATAATGGGTTAATGAAGACCATAGAAATTCCTCTATCTACCGACCGTTTGGTTCATTCATGGAAAGGTGAATGGAGCCATTTCAACAATGGACCTGCAGGTACATTCGGTACATACTCGACAGATGATCGTCATTACACATACATCCCTAATGGAACCAACAGAATGGATGTTGTTTTCGAAGTAGTTCAACGAACAATTGAACATGGAGATATAGGGCAGCACAGTCTCACGATTGATATTGGTGAGAATGGAGAAAATGATGCAGGAACTGGAAATAGGAATGGTGATGTGGTCACATATTCTTTGGATATTGATGAATCTCAATGGAATCAGTTCGCTGAATTTGATGTAGTCGGAAACGGAGTCACATTGATGCCAATAACATCAATTGATGATGAATTCTATGAGCCATTATTTGCATATACTGTATCAGCATCCCTTACATTAGATATTTCACAACCAGTTGTGGTTGAGGTAATTCAACGACCTGATGGATATACCGATCTTGATCCTACTACGCCTTCAGAAATGTATGATATGAACAATGATGGTAACTTGCGAATGATACGTAATGTATACGATGAATCAGAGATTTCTATGTTCGAAGAAAGTACTGCTGTAGATGTTAAGTCATCGTTCATGTCCTACATATTCATTGCATTATTAGTAATATTTACATCAGCAACAACAGCATTGTATGTATCACGATACGGAATTTTGAATGATGACGAAAATGAATATGATGACGAGGTAGATTTGGAAGCAGAAGGTGCAGTTCTAGAAGCTGACTTGGTATCTGTAGGGGCACTTCGCGCTGGAGACGATTAAATCTCAGGAATGTCGGGTCTATTGATTACTGACATTGCTGAAGGTGCTGAGGCAATTTCTTCAAAACTCAAATCATCTTCAATGGTTTCTTTCACTTCACCTAATCTTCCCAAACTGATTAGGCTCATCTCGCCACTTTTTCTAACATAGGCGTATAACTCAGGATCTATTTCATCAATTACAGCATTAACAAATTCAGAACCTACGTAGTCACCACGTCTTCTATTGTATGAAAATTCGATAACTAATCCAACTATAGCTGCGCTGTATAATACTGTAATCACAGATAGTGAAAATTGTACAGGTGAATCGAATGGTGTGAATTGTGGAGTCCTGATTACCATTACCATTTGTCGAATTACCAATGCAATAAGACCTACACCAACGATAGGTTGGATTTTTTCTTTAACATATGTTTCGAGTGTAATCATAATTCGTTCTGCAGTTGATGCAAATACAAGTGGGCCACTAACTGCAGCAGATAGTACAGATGTAAATGATGCAAGAATAACATAAATCACGATCGTGGAAATTATAATCCAATGGAAGTCTAATGGTAGGTATAGTGCTACAAGATAGGCGAATAATCCCAATAATACGGGTGTTGGTAATCTGTGTACTGAAATTAATACGGGATCTAATCGTATACTGCCTTCACCAGGGGGTCGAACTCCAATAACTTGCCAATCAGTCATCCTAGTAACTATATTCAGAATAAACAATAATGCTCGAAACCTAATAAGAATCATTTCAAAAAGTGATATTACTGGATAGATTAGCAATCCGACTGGAACTGCAATGAAAGTGATTGCAGGAGATAATATTGCAGCAGGGACGAACATGAAATGAACAATGTTTAGTGGGTACAACATCGCAGTTTCAATACGTGTTTGCCGCTCCTTATCGATTTGATTAATCCTCGCTTCCTCATCAAGTGCAGCCCTATATTTGCGAAGCGTTGAACCTGAATTTAGTACACGCCTTACTGCCTCCCTATATCTCGAGTGAGATGCCTTATTTCCTAGCCATGTTAGAAAGAGTGCGCTTACGGGTATTGCAGCGAATAATGGCAGAGCTAACAATCCCAATGACCACACTATGGCAGTGGTCTCCATGACTCTAGGTAACTACACTGGATTATCAGTATGGCGGATAGCAATGATGCTAGATGTATCAATTGAGCCAAAATTGTGAGAATCGGTTGAAGCTGTTGGATCTGGATTATCTCCTTGAACATCTACAGATGAATCATTAATCGCAATTACTCGCTTAATCAAAATATTATCTGATTGATATGGATGAGGAAACACAACCAAATCACCTATCATGATTTGTTGGTTTACGTAATTTAGACATTGAATAACATCACCATCACGAAACATTGGCCACATACTGTCGCCATTAATTCTAACAGAAATTGTGGTCATTATCTCAACTAGCGCGAATCCACGGGACATCCTTGCCTTTGACGTTCCAAAACATGTTGTGAATTTCTTCAATAGCGTCCATTAGTTCCTGAGCATGCACTGATGAAACTTCTACTTTGCATGCACTGCATAATTTGGCAGCATTCCAAAATATGGTATGTAACTCTGGTATTGATTCTAGATGTTGTGGTTTGAAGAAATCAGTCCAGAGCACCAATAATTCATGCTTGCATTTTTGTGCTTCTTCTTCTTTGATTGATGCATATCTACTCATTGTGTTGATGTACGAAGCACTAGCGCAGTCAGCGTCACTATCTGCTAATGCAATCATTTTGTTCGTCATTGATTGTACTGCTTCACCGGCTATTCGTGCACTTCCAGGATCGTAAACCCCACAAGGTCCATCACAATGTGCATTTGCATCAATTATGTACTCGATATCATCGTCCATGATTAACGCATTAGTCACATGTTCATGAATTCTTTGAATGTATTCAAAAATTGAGTTCACGGAAATGCGTATGTTGATGGAGTGAATTGTTTACGCATTAACATGGCTAGAATTGCAGTGACTGATGGGATGGCTGAAGAGGCTGTTTTAATGCTCCAAGATGCAGGTCATGAGGTATCGATGGTTGATGGGGCACCCGATCGAATACTGGAAGGCTCACTCAATGGGTTTGATGCTGTAGTTATTCGTTCTGCAACAAAAATGACTGCTAATGCAATTGCTGCATCAAATTCATTGCGACTGATTGGAAGGGCTGGTGTGGGTGTCGATAATATTGACACTGATGCAGCCACCGAGCATGAAATATTAGTTTGTAATACTCCTGGTTCTTCTACTCAATCAGTGGTTGAATTAACCATCGGACATCTCCTCGCATCAATTCGTTATATTCCTACTGCAGATCGAAATTTACGCAGCGGAGAATGGACAAAAAGTTCACTCAGAGGTAGCGAACTTTCAGGCAAGAGGATCGGATTTATCGGGTTTGGAAGGATTGCTCAGGGAGTTGGTAAAGTAGCAAAAGCATTGGGCATGGAATTACATGCATATGATCCATACTTACCCTCTGAAATTGCTGATGAACAACAGTGCAAATTACATGATGATGTAGAAGATGTGTTTCGAAAATGTACACATATTGCAGTACATTGCAACTTGACTGATGAAACACATCATTTGGTTAACTCACATACATTGTCACTGATGCCTAGAGTAGGGGCAGATGGAATCGAATGTGGAACACATCTAGTTTCATGCGCACGTGGTGGAATCGTGAATGAAGATGAAGTCCTGAAGGCACTAGAGGACGGTACATTGAGTTCTTGTGCTCTCGACGTTTTTGAAAATGAACCGGAAACAACACATCCGATTTTACAACATCCTAATTTTCACGGAACGCCCCATATTGGTGCAGCTACACATGAAGCACAAGCTAGGATTGGTTTCGAAATGGCTAACCTAATCATAGCATTCTTCAATGGAGATACACCAAAATCAGTAGTTAACAGGGATGTTCTAAATTGATTACTCAATTTTGTGCATCGATGTGAGAATATCTGAGAATTTCGAAATATTTTCAGGTATATCAATCCCAGTAATTGGGGCGGCTAAACTAGATCCTGCATCTGCCTTAGCTTTCCACACCATTGCATTGAATGAAATTATTTCATCTGTAATTCCAGGGTCCTCATTAAATGAAATTTCGATTGGTTCAGGATGTAATCTAATATCGACAGATGAAGTACCGTATATTGTAGTTGTAATATGGTGAGTAAACAATGGACATACTGGTGAAAATACAGTCATTAAATCTCTAACAATTCTATGAATTGTCCATGCTGCTGATTCGTCTCCATCATACAATCGTTTCTTCACCATTTCTAGATAATGACTTGCAAGAAGACCAGTTCCAAATGTTTTGATTGCCTGCGTAGCATTGTAAATGTCGATTTGTTCCCAGGATTTCTTCACTTTTTCAAGTAAAATACCAAATTCACTCATTATCCATCGATCTTCGATATTCAGGTTATCTGGTGTTGAATCTAAATTTACTGGGACATCAAATTGAGATGCGAATTTGGCGACATTGAATAATTTTGATAAAACTCCGAAATATCTGGATTCAATCTCTTCAGGATTAATGTGGAAATCATCTCCTACTTGGGCATCACATGCCTTCCACAACCTGAAACATTCAGAACCAATTTTCTTAGCAGTAAGATGTACTTGTTTACCTTCAGGTCCCTTAACCTTCCATGATCCAGTCCTTCCACCTGCACCACATTCCAAAACTGAATCAGCATCAATTCCATTACCTAATGATTTGGACATTTTTCTGCCCCACGGGTCCATTCCTAGACCATCAATCCAAACATGTTTGAAACCTGGTTTGTCCAGTAATAGAGTAGATTTCAATAGCGTGTAATAAAGCCATGTTCGTACTATTTCCTTACCTTGCGGACGTAATCCTGTAGGAAATGCACGTTCGAATACATCTGGTTCATTTAGATAGCCAGAAACGAATAGATTAGAATTTGACGAATCCATCCATGTGTCGAATACCTTTTCTTCTCCTGTAATTAATCCTAAATCCTCTTTCATCTCATCGAATGTTCCGAGAACCTCCCTAGATGTTCGATCAATAACAAGACTACCATCTGGTGGAGACTCATCCCAAGGCCTGACATATTTTCCAGATGGTGGGACAATTATTCGAGTGCCCGACGAATCGTACCAAATTGGTATTTCAGTATGGTACCATCTACGGCGAGAAATCGGCCAATCGATAGTGATATTTTGCATCCAATCAATTAGGAATTGACGGTTTCTAGGTGGGTGGAATTCAATATCATTTGACAATTCCATTACTCGGTCTAATATGTGTGTTTGTCGAACATACCATTCTTTCAATAGTATAATTTCAATTGGATTTTTACCTCGTTCTGATACAGGTATTTCTTGCATTTTATTTTGTATTGAACTTATCAGATTATTTTCTTCTAGATGCCGAATTGCCTCTTCACGTGCTTCAATTACTGGCATACCAACTAATGGACCTGAAATATTGGTCATACATCCATCAAGATCTATTGCTTGAAAAGGCGTCAATCCAAGATCACGGAATATAGAAACATCATTTTGGTCACCAAATGAACATACCATCAATACACCTGAACCGAATTCGCTTTTTACTGATGGATGAGTTGCAATTTGAACGAAATTATCACGATTTTCAACTTCCAATGGTAGGAATATTTTCTTTCCAATTAGGTGATTATATCGTTCATCATCTGGATGTACAACAACTAT
>MDTC01156016.1_pt1 | contig 11507 bp, 12 predicted proteins | sample 811181 | NCBI WGS metagenome assembly MDTC01 (sample SAMN05326644, study PRJNA326480) | marine metagenome | isolation source: seawater | place: Pacific Ocean: North | collected 2011 | reverse complement strand
ATCAGAGGATGTGGATAAGTTTATCGTATTTTGGAACAATCGAAATGCTAGAAGAAAACAGTCCGGGACTCTTATCTGGTGGTTTAAAGAGTGGCTAGATAAGAACAATTTGCATGATAAAGCACAATTAATTATGCATACAGACCCAAAAGATATGCACGGGCAAGACCTAAATCATATCATTGAGCGCCTAGACCTTCAGAGCCGTCAAGTGTTGTTTTCAACACAGAAGGTTCCTCTGGACAAAATGAGTACGTTCTACAACCTAGCAGATGTCACAATTAATATTTCTGATGCTGAGGGTTTTGGTCTTGCAACTTTAGAATCCCTCTCATGTGGCACACCGATTATTGTCACTAAAACAGGAGGCCTACAAGAACAAGTCAAGGGTAAGAAGCATTTTTACGGTGTTGCAATTGAACCAGCGTCAAAAGCAGTTATTGGCTCACAACAAGTCCCATATATCTATGAGGATCGGATCTCTCAAAAAGATTTTGATCGAGCATTAACCAAAATGTATAATATGTCACCAGAGAAAAGGCACGAGATTGGAATGAAAGGCCGAAACCATGTATTGAAGAATTATGGTTTCGAAACATTCCAACAAACTTGGGTTGATTATATGCTGCAGATTCATGAAGAAGAAGGTTCTTGGTCCACAAGAACAGGGTATTGTAATATTATATTTAAGGAGGTCGCGTGAGAAAGAAGATATTTGTAAGAGCACCGGTTCTTTCACAAAGTGGTTACGGAGAGCAATCTAGATTTGCCCTCCGCGCTTTGCGTTCTAGGGAGGATCTTTTTGAGGTCTATGTATCCCCAATTCCATGGGGCAAGACAGGTTGGATCTGGGACGATGATGATTTCCGCCAGTGGATGGACTCTAGAATTGTTGAGACACAATTACTAATCCAACAACAACAAATGCAACCTGATATTTCATTACAGGTTACGATTCCAAATGAATTTGAGAAATTATGCCCTGTTAATATTGGCTACACTGCTGGTATTGAAACTACTAAAGTGGCTCCTGTTTGGTTACAAAAAGGTAATGACATGGATAAAATTCTTGTTGTATCAAATCATGGCAAAACATCTTATACTTCAACAGCAGTTAATGCGAAAAATCCACAAACAGGTGAGACTTTTATATACAGTCTAGAAACACCAGTTGAAGTGGTATGGGAAAACACCCCAAGAAAAGAACCAGAAGAAATTGATCAATTAAACCTAGAGTTTGACAACAATATGTTAATGATTTCACAATTTTCTGCTCGTAAGAATTTTGTTAATGCATTACAATGGTGGGTTGAAGAATTTAAAAATGATGAAATTGGGTTAGTTGTTAAGACAAACGTTGCTTCAAATAGTATCATGGATCGTGAATATACCGAAAACATGCTAAAGAATATATTATCCTCCCACCCAGATAGAAAGTGTAAAGTTTACTTGCTTCACGGTGATTTATCACAGGGTCAAATGACCCGGCTATATTCTCACGAAAAAGTAAAAGCATTGGTAAATATCGCACACGGAGAAGGTTTTGGTCTACCGTTATTTGAAGCAGCCCGAGAAGCACTACCAGTGATAACAATTGGATGGTCAGGACAATTGGATTTTCTTCATCACGATGGAAAAGATTATTTTGAAAGCGTCGAATATTCATTGAGACCCGTACAACAAGAAGCGGTCTGGGATGGCGTTATACAGCCTGATTCGATGTGGGCCTATGCTGATGAGAATTCTTACAAGTCGGCCCTTAGAAACACTTTACAAGAACCTGAGGCCACAAAACAAAGGGCGCTTGAACTAAAAGATATCATTGAGTCTAAGTTTAGCGATGAGGTATTGTATAAATTATTCTGTGACAGTATTTATGCTCCAACCGGAGAAGAATTACAATGGATGGATGCATTAAGTGAGATTGAATTAGTATGAAAAAAGTTGCTTTTATATCAGATTTTTTTAGTGATGATATATTGGGCGGAGCAGAATTAAATGATGCTGTCTTGATAAATAAACTAGAGGAGAAAGGTGTTGAGGTTACTAAATTAAGGACCTCAAGTATCACCGATGAACAAATAATACAAAATGATGTTTTTATAGTGTCTAATTTTGTTAATTTATCCGAAAGATACAAGAACATGTTGATGCTTAAGAAATATATCATCTATGAGCATGACCACAAGTATATCAAGACCAGAAACCCAAGTGTATTCTCGGACTTTAAAATCCCAGGCGATCAAATAATAAATAAGGAGTTTTATACAAACGCATTTAAAGTTGTCGTTCTTAGTGAAGTGTGTAAAGAAATTATACAGGATAACTTAAATTTAACCAATGTTGTTAGTATTGGCTGTTCTTTGTGGAGTAGTTCAAAGTTAGACTACATCAGAAGCATTAGTGAAACACCAAAAACTGGTAAATTATGTATTATAAACTCAAATAACCCAATAAAAGGAACAAGGGAGTCTATTGAATATTGCAATAGTAAAGCGCTAAATTATGAATTAGTAGGGCCATTACCTGAGAAAGAACTGTTGAAAAAAATGGCGGAATATGAATGCTTTATGTTTTTGCCGCATGTTCTTGAAACCTTATCTCGCGTTGTAGTTGAGGCAAAGATGTTGAACTGCAATGTTATGACAAAAAAGAACTTAATCGGTGCAGCATCAGAAGAATGGTTCTCGCTATCGGGAGAGCAATTAATCACAAGAATTGAACAAAAAGTATCCGAAGCGGTAGAGTTGTTTTATGACCTCTTAGACGATAACACTATAACGGTAATATTAAACTGCTACAGAAGACCAGAAAATTTAAAAGAACAGATAGATTCTATTAGAAGTCAATCTGTACCGGTTGATCAAGTGTGGATTTGGGTTAATTATCACGAAGATAATAATGATATTGATTTTTCTTTATTTAATGTTGATCGAGTTATTAAAAATAATTACAATTGGAAATTTTATGGTCGATTTGCTGGTGCCATGTTGTCTGACACTAAATATGTGGCGCTTTTTGACGATGATACAATACCTGGTGAGCACTGGCTGCAGAACTGCCTTGATACAATGAAAGAAAAAGAAGGTATTCTTGGTGGTGCCGGTGTTATTCTTAGTGGTGATAAGTATGTCGGACACAAAAGATATGGTTGGTCATCACAAAACGAAAAAATTGTTGAAGTTGATCTTGTGGGTCACGCTTGGTTTTTCAAAAGGGACTGGTTAAAGTATTTGTGGATGGAACAACCATTCACTTGGCATAACGGAGAAGACATACAGTTTTCTTACTGTGCCCAAAAGTACGGTAACATTAAAACATATTGTCCTCCGCACCCAAAAGACAACCCTAAGATGTTTAGTTCGCTAAAGGGTTATGAATTAGGGGTCGATGAAAAAGCAACCTCTAGAACAAGAAACCATAATGTTTTCTACGCTCAAAGGGATGCTTGTGTAAAGAATGCAATAATCAATGGGTGGAAAATCATAAGAGGAAAAATAAATGAGCATTAGATTTATCAATCACGCGTGTTTTACAGTTGAACATGATGATGAAATGATCATGTTTGACCCTTGGTTTTTTGGAAAAGTATTCAACAACTCCTGGTCATTAATCAAAGAGACTAAGATTAATAGTCTGGATCTTACAAATCTGAGGTATATCTTGATAACTCATGAACACCCAGACCATCTACATTGGCCAACATTAAAAGCCATAAAAGATAGTACAACCCAAGAAGTAAGAGTAATTGTTCCTAAAAGAAATAACAAGAATATTATTGAAGGAATCCTGAAGTTAGGATATAAAGTCGCAGAGGTTCCAAGTAATAAGCAGTTTAAAATTTCAAAAAATTTCAAGATTACAAACTTTGTAAGTGGACATGATTCTGCCTATGTGGTGCAAACAAAGGGTAAAACAATTCTAAACCAGAATGATTGTAAATTATCTGATATGCAAGTGCGCGATATAAAAAATAATTATCCTGTCATAGATTATTACTTTATGCAGTTTTCTTTGGCAGGCTTTTATGCAAATAAAACAAATGTCAATGAGTTAAATAATGCCAAGAAAAGTCATATAAATATGATAGAAAGATACAAGGAGCAATTTGATCCAAAAGTTACAATACCTTTTGCTAGTTATGTTTATTTCTGTAGGGAAGAAAATAGTTTTTTAAATGATTATGTAGTTAACCTTGAGGAACTCGATAGTTCATATCAATTTGTATCATATCTAGATACAATTCTGGATAACAATTTTATGGTAAGAAATAAAAAGAAATTAGAACTTTGGAATAAAAACATAGCAAATTTACAAATAGATAAAACAAAAGAAGTAGATGATGAAGATTTAATTCAAACAACCGATAAATTTTTACAAACAATAACTGGTAACTCTGTTCCTACAACAAGTTTTGCACTGTATGGTAAAGATAAATCATTTGTTGTAGACTACAACAAAAAAGAGTGTTATTTTTCTGAAAAAAGCGGCGAAGAGGTTGCAAAAGTGACAATGTATGATCTTGAGTGTTTTTATAAGTTTCCATGGGGAGCAGATACCATGAATATAACTTCTTGTTTTGAAGTTTATAATAGTAATTTATGGAAGCAAAATTTAATTTTTAAAGATTTACAATACAAGAGGTAAAAATATGTTTGATGTAAAGGATAAAAGTTTTAGAAAAGACTTGATGCATGTAATTAAAAAGTTAAAGAGAAAAGAAAGATTTGCTTTTTCTAAATATGCCGATGGTGAATTACACATTTTGTCAAATAAGCCAATTAATAATGGTGAGTTCTGGTTTGAACCAGAGCAAGATCAAGATCATAGACAAAAAATAATTGATTCCTTGAGATTTAAAAATGATAATTACTTTGTTGGTATTGCATGTCCGTGTTGTATTGGTGGCTCTACAGTTCACAGTTGGTATAAGAAACAATCAGGCCAAGATATTGAAAACTTAACTTGGGCCAATTTATTTGTTAATGGAAATTATTCTTATTATATGAACAATATGGTGCCATTATATTCAGAATACAAGGTCGTCCTTGTTTCTAACTCAGACTCAAGTTTAGATAGGCTGCCGTTTGAAATAGAAAAACATTTCAAAATAGGAAAAAATGCTTGGGTTGATGATTATAATTTAATTGACGAAATGAAAAAGTATATAACAAACGAACATATCGAAGGGCGTTTATTTCTTTTCTGTGCAGGACCTTTTGGCAATATACTTGGTCATCAATTGTTTCAACACAATCAAGAGAATACATATATCGACATAGGATCAACACTAAACCATTTTTTGCTAGGAGAGAATGGAAAAAATAGAGGCTATCTCAGAGGAGAGTCATCTGCTAGAAAAATTTGTACATGGGGTGATAAGTGAACGTTATCGAGAGAAATAATTGCATATCATGCAACGGTTCGTTAGAAAACGTATATACTATTAACGATTTCCCCATCTTCATGGGAGCGACAACACAACCTGTGGAAGAAGACCTTCAAGCAGACATGATTTTTGCTAAATGCACAAGTTGTAATTGTATACAATTAAAAAACCTAATACCTCTCGATATACTTTATGCTGAACCGCACAATACTGCTACTGGTGTTTTATGGCAAAAACACCATAAACAATTTTCTAATTTTGTTAAAAAACATGCAAAAGGTAAAGTTGTTGAGGTTGGAGGCGCTAATTTAATTTTAGCAGAACACCTAAAGGATGGTGCAGAGATAGACTCTATAACTGTATATGACACCAATATAACCGCCGATACCAATAGTAACAAAATTTTTTTAAAAGAACAATTTTTTGATCATACAACTGTGGACACACCGCCAGATGCTATAATTCACTCTCATGTTATAGAACACCTGTATGACCCAATAACACAAATCAAACTAATGTGTGATATTTTACATGAAAATGGTGTGATGTTGATATCAGCACCAGTAATTGATGTAATGATGGAAGATGGTTTTACAAACGCTATGAATTTTGAGCACACTTATGCTTTGACTAAAAACTTACTACAAAAGATATTAAAAAATTCAGGCATGAAAATCATTGATAAGCAAGATTTTAGTAGACATTGTGTTTTTGTAGCAGCAGTAAAAGATTACAACGTAGGTGAATTTAATCATGAACATGAGTCATGTAACTATTTTAATAAATTTATTTCACACTATGAATCTGAAATACAAAAAATAGATAATATGTTGCAAAAACCAGAAGAAACATTTATTTTTGGCGCTCATATATTCACACAATTTTTATTAAAACTTGGACTAGAAGAAAATAAGTTTTCGTGTATTTTAGATAATGACGCTAAAAAACAATCTAATCGCCTTTATGGCACCAATTTAATTGTTAAGAGTCCTAAAATTTTAAGGGAAATTAGTTCTCCACTTGTCGTATTAAAAGCAGGCCAGTATACTGATGAGATAAAAAAAGATATTCTAGAGAATATCAATCCTAAAACGAGATTTATATTATGAATTATAAGGAAGAAAGACCTTGGGGCACATTTGAAAATTTACTTGACAATGACATTTGTAAAGTCAAACAAATTATTATAAAGCCTGGACATGCACCAAGTTACCAGTACCATTTCAAAAGAAGCGAAGTCTGGGTTGTTACAAAAGGAAAAGGTCTGTTGACACTTAATGATGAACAGTCAACAGTTAATATTGGAGATGTTATAAAAGTTCCAGTAGAAACAAGACACAGAATTAGAAATACCTCAGATGAAGATTTAATATTTATTGAAGTTCAAATCGGTGATTATTTTGGTGAGGATGATATAGTCAGATTAGAAGACGATTATAAAAGGTGAGCATGAATTATAAAGTTTTAATAACAACTAGCGGTCTCGGTAGTCGATTGGGTGAATTAACTGATTACACTAACAAATCTTTGGTTAGGATTGGTGATAAACCAGCCCTCTCTATTATTCTTGAAAGTTATGATACTGACACAGAGTTTGTGATCACCCTTGGACATTATGGTAATCATGTTAAAGAATTTTTAAAGGTTACTTACCCCAATTATAATTTTACCTTTGTAGAAGTTGATAATTATCAAGGTCAAGGCTCAAGCCTAGGGTATTCAATATTAAAAGCAAAAGACCACTTACAACAACCTTTTATTTTTAACGCTTGTGATACTATTTTACACGATAAAACTGAACTAAATAACTGCATCAGTGGTAATTATAATTTTTGCGTTGGTGGAAACAGAGAAGACGTATCTCAGTACGCTACATTACTTGTTAATGACGAACAGTTAGTGAAAATTAAAAGCAAAGGTGAGTTAAATTTTGATTATGCATATATAGGAGTTTGTGGTATACAAGATTATAAATTATTTTGGAGTAATTTGGAGAATTTATACAATGAAAATCCTTTAAATACATCTTTGAATGATACACACGTTATAAATAAAATGATACAAAAAACTAATTTTAAAGTTATTGAGGTAAATTCATGGTTAGATATTGGTAATGTTGGTGAGTTAGAGAAAACTAGAAAATTTTATGATTGCTTTGCAGAGGTGCTAGAAAAGAGAGAAGAGTCTATTTATTTCTTTCAAGACTTTGTTGTTAAGTTTTTTCATGATTCGTCCATATGTAAGAATAGAATTTTGAGATCACAACAATTAAATGGCTTAACGCCCAATATTATCTCTTCTGGACAAAATTTTTATAAGTATAAAAAAGTAAAAGGTAAATTGTTGGCTGATGATGTAACAGATATGTCCTTCTTTAGTTTATTGGAGTGGGCAAAAAAAAACTTGTGGATTCAAAACCCAATTGATAATTTTAATCAACTTTGTTACGCTTTCTATTTTGAAAAAACTAAAAATAGAGTTAATAAGTTTTTAAAAAACAATAACGATGTTTATTGTTCTATTAACTCATATAATGTACCACCAATACATGCTCTCTTAGACAGCATTGACATTGATTGGCTGTGTGACGGAGATGCTGTAAATTTCCATGGAGATTTTATTTTGGATAACATATTGCAGACAAAAGATGGATTTTGTTTATTAGACTGGCGCCAGGACTTTGCAGGTATTTTGGGAAGCGGTGACATATACTATGATCTAGCAAAGTTAAATCATAATTTGACTATAAATCATAAAATCATAAATAAACAATTATATAATCACTCGCAAAACAATTGTTATGTTTTATGTAATTCAAAGATGATGTCATGTAAGAAGATTCTAAAGAATTTTGTAATTGATAATGGATATGATTATAAAAAAGTGCAAGTTTTGACGGCACTGATATGGATTAACATGGCCCCACTACATGAATATCCTTTTAATGTTTTTCTTTTTAATTTTGGAAAACTAAACTTATTTAAGGAACTGAAAAATGATTAAATACTTTGTAGGACCGATGTCTAAAAACGTTGTAGATTGTGTTTTGGAACATAATAGCGAAAACAAAAATAAAATTGGCTTTATACCTTCAAGAAGACAAGTTTCTTATAGTGGTGGGTATGTTAATAATTGGACGACCGAAAGTTTCAGTAAATACGTTAATAACTCTCATATTACAAGAGATCACGCAGGACCTGGTCAAGGTTACAAAGACGACGACGGATACCAATCGTTGAAGTATGACTGTAAACACTTTACTCAAATTCACATCGATCCATGGAAAAAATATTCTAATTTTGATGATGGATGTAAATGGACAGTAGACATGATTAATTTTTGTTTTGATTTAAATCCAGAAGTATTATTTGAAGTTGCTACTGAGCAGTCAATAAGGAAATTTGATCACGAAGAAATAGGTAATTTGTTACATTACTTAAAGAAAAATTTACATCCACTTAGGTTTAAAAACATTAAACATTGTGTGATTCAATCTGGCACATCTTTGAAAGAGAATAAAAACACTGGGGTATACAATCAGGCCCGCCTTAAAAAAATGATCGATGTAGTCAAACAATTTGGCATTTTAACAAAAGAACATAATGGTGATTATTTATCTTCATCTTTAATTCAGCAAAAGTTTTCTCTTGGTTTAGATTGTATAAATATAGCCCCTGAATTTGGCCAAATTGAAACTCGTATATATTTAAATACAATTTTAACAAATTCACCTGGATTACTAAACACATACTGGCAAATTTGTTATGATTCTAAACGGTGGATAAAGTGGGTTTCTGCTGACTTTGATCCTACTACAAGAAAAGAAGAACTTATAAATATTTGTGGTCATTATGTTTTATCAAGTGATGATTTTTTATCGAATGTAAAGTCACAATTACCAGAGATAGATAATTTGGTAAAATCTGCAATAGCCAAAAAAATATTGGAGTTACATAATGGACATTAGACCTACAACAATTTTTTGTGATATCGATGGTACCTTAATCAAGCATTATCCTCCAACAATTACAAGTAGAGACGATTACGTTCCGGAAATATTATCGGGAACTTTAGAAAAAATTTTAGAGTGGGATAAGAAAGGTTATAATATAATTCTAGTTTCTGGCCGTAGAGAGAGTCTTAGATCAATAACAGAAAAACAATTGAGTAATTTAGGTATAATTTATGATAAATTAATTTTAGGTATTGGTGGTGGGAAAAGAGTCTTAATAAATGATAGGAAACCAAATGGCGATGAAGATTACGCTGTAGCAATAAATATTACAAGAAACGATGGTATAAAAGGGTTAAAAATATGATTAAAGATTTAGCAATTATAACGTGGTCACACACGAGTTATAGTGATATCTGGGATATGTATTACAAACAGTTTGAAAAAATGGCGCCATTTTTTAAACATTATATGTTCATAAATGAAAAAAATTATAAAACACCAGATTATTGTCATCAAATTGTTAATAACGAAAAACAAAAATTCGGAGAGCGTGTATGTTTTTCTCTTGAGCATGTAAAAGAACAAAATGTGATTTGGATGCAAGAAGATTTTGTGCTGTATGATAAGGTTGAAAAACAAAAAATTGAAATGTTAAACGATTTCTTAAATAATTCTGACTTTAGTTTTATTAGACTCATGAAATCTGGGGTTTTTGGAGGTAAATCTATTAATGAAAGCCTAGGGATTTTTGAGATACCAAAGCACTGTGCTTACCTTTATTGTTTACAAGCGGCAATTTGGAAGAAAAAAGACTTGCTAAAATTAATGAGTTATTATAAACCAAAAAACATGATGCAAGCAGAATTACAGGGTTCTTATTCTTTTTTACAATTAGGCTTTAAAGGTGCCTATGTTTATAATGGGGAAAAACAAAGAGGGAACTTGCATCACGACTCCAGTGTCTTTCCTTATGTATCAACTGCTCTTCATGGAGGAAGTCACGGAAGACCAGCGAAATGGCAAACAAATATATATCCAAAAATATTACCAACATTAATAAACGAATATGACATTGACATTAATATCAGAGGAGAAATTAAAAAATGAAATTAGGTATTATAGGGAATGGTTTTGTCGGTTCTGCAATGGTTCATGGCTTTGTTTTACATACTGAAGATATTTTAATATATGACAATGACCATGATAGATCAACGGCAACATTAAAAGACGTTGTACAAAAAACAGACATCATCTTTTTGTGTTTGCCAACTCCAATGTTTGAATCCGGTGAAATTGATTTATCAATTATTCACAATAGTCTGGAACAGATTAAGTCGTTAAATTTAGACATGTCAGATAAAGTTGTTGTTATTAAATCAACAGTTGTGCCGGGAACTACAAAAAGTTTCTCTGATAAATTCCCGGACTTTAATTTTGTGTTTAATCCTGAATTTTTGACTGAAAGGAGAGCAAGGCTTGACTTTATAAACACAGCCAGAATTATATTGGGAGGGGAGCCAAAACATGTCAGAAAAGTTGAGGAGTTGTACAAACTTAGGTTTCCATATACAAAGTTAATCAAGACTGATTTTGAAACAGCAGAACTGATCAAATACATGGCAAATTGCTTTTTTGCCACTAAAATTTCATATATGAACGAAATGAAACAAATATCAGATAAATTAGGGACTGACTGGTCCACCGTAGTTGAGGGTTTTATTACCGATGGCAGAATTGGTAACTCTCATATCGATGCTCCTGGTCACGATGGTAGTCTAGGATTTGGAGGCAAATGTTTTCCTAAAGATCTAAATGCCATGATTGCTAGAGCAAAAGAACTGGGAGTTGATCCCACAATTTTAGAGGCCACTTGGAAAAAGAACCTAGAAGTTCGTGAAGTCCTTGATTGGTTTCAAATTAAAGGTGCAGTTACTGAAGGAGTAAAAAATGAACCATAAATTATCAAATCAAGCCGTTGGAGCAATTATGATGGCGCTTCAAAAATCGCTCATGGAGCAATCGGACATCACACCGGTTCTTCGAGGATTCAATGTGCAGTTTGATGACACAGGAGAACTTGTAATCGTTAACCCGCCAACTGTGAAGGCCCCTCAAGCCAAAGCAACGCCGACTATCCTCACCGGGGATGAGTGATGCCAAAGT
>MDTC01033876.1_pt1 | contig 11507 bp, 10 predicted proteins | sample 811181 | NCBI WGS metagenome assembly MDTC01 (sample SAMN05326644, study PRJNA326480) | marine metagenome | isolation source: seawater | place: Pacific Ocean: North | collected 2011 | reverse complement strand
TATAGATAATGAATATTATACCCCTACTGTTACTCCTCAACCTACTCCTCCACCTAGTCCTCCACCTAGTCCTCCGCCTAGTCCTCCGCCTAGTCCTCCACCTCCACCTATTAGAAATAATTCTAAAAATAATATAGTTACTTTTAAACTACCTATAGAAAAAGAAACCCAACCTATAGATATACCTAATTCTAATATTATTGATAATAATAATATATTTATCGTAAAACCAATGCCAATTAGAAATTCCCCTATTAATTTAGAAATGAATTCAAATAATTTTAGAAGACAAACACATAGTTATTGTAGACAGTGTTATTATAATCAATCATATTATTCTCAACCTTTTATATGTGAAAATTGTAGAGTTAAAGGAAATCAATATGAAACATCAGATATAGATATTAGAACAAATAATATATTAATGTCTAATATCTTGATATCTAATAGTTTTTTATATAATGATGATACAAGATTCATACCAATTTCTAGAAATGATTCTCATAAACATTTTGGAAACATTAGAGTTTAAAAATATTTAAAGAAATAATATGATATATATCATATATATCATATATTGCGCTTCTGTAGCTCAGTGGTAGAGCATTTCACTTGTAATGAAAAGGTCCGTGGTTCGATCCCGCGCAGAAGCTTTTAGTCAGCATGTCCGAGTGGTTAAGGAGGCGCCCTGCTAAGGCGTTGTGCATTGCACGCGCAGGTTCGAATCCTGCTGCTGACGATGTATATTCTATATTTTTTCAATAATCATAAAATTTAAATTATTGAAAAATTAATAAAGACATAATATAATTTATAATTATACTTATAAATTATGTGTGGAATTACTGCTATTATTTCCAAAAAAAAAAATAATATTATAGATTTATTATTAAACAGCATTCATCAATTAGAAAACAGAGGTTATGATTCTGTTGGAATATCTTATTATATTTCAAAAGATATAAAATTATATAAAAAAGCTATGATAAATAATTACAATTTTAATAAGTTTAAGGATGAATGTTCTAATATTTTCTCTCATATTGGAATTGCACATACTAGATGGGCTACACATGGCGGGGTTACCGATGAGAATGCTCATCCTCACTTATCATATAATAACTCAATATGTATAGTACATAATGGAATTATTGAAAATTATTATACAATAAAACAAGAATTAATTAATAAATGTATAAGATTTAAAAGTGATACAGATACTGAGGTAATATGTAATTTATTAGAATATTATATTGATAGTTTAAAATTAGATATATTAAATGCTATAAAATTATTAATTAATAAATTACAAGGTACTTATGGATTAGTTATATTATATAAAGAAGAACCAAATAATTTATATGTTATTAGAAATGGGTCTCCTATATTAATTGGTGAAAGTGAAAAAGAAATAATAGTAACTTCTGAAATATCAGGCTTTATGAAGCAGGTAAATAATTATATATGTTTAGAAAATAATGATATCGCAATATTAAATAATACTGGATTAACAACTATAAATAACTATGTTAAAAGAAATATAGATAATGAAATATATAATTCTGAAACGCCTGCACCATATTTACATTGGATGTTAAAAGAAATTTATGAACAACCTGAAAGTATATTAAGAACTATGAATAACGGTGCTAGATTAGCAGATAATTATATTAAGCTAGGTGGGATAAATTATTTAAAAAAATATTTAACTAATATTGAAAATATAATATTATTAGGATGTGGGACTAGTCTAAATGCTTGTATGATCGGTAAATATTATTTTAAATTATGTGGTAATATAAAAAATATTCAATGTATAGATGGTGCTGATTTCGTAGTTAGCGATATACCTAAAGATAAATATACTCTAATTGTTTTTTGTAGCCAATCTGGAGAGACAAAGGATTTATACAGGTGTTTAGAAATATGTGAAAATAAAAACAATGTAATTACTCTAGGTATTATAAATGTTGTAGATTCGTTAATAGCTAGAGAAGTACATTGTGGGGTATATTTAAATTCTGGCAGAGAAGTATCCGTTGCAAGCACAAAATCGTTTACATCTATGTTATGTGTATTAAGTATGATATCTATATGGATAAATCAAGAATTAGAAATTATAAAACAAATCAGTACAACCCAACCATTATATAGTTCAATTATAAATAATATGAGAAAACTACCACAAGATATACGTGAATTATTTACTATATTAAAAAATATTAAAAATATTGATAATATTATTACAAAATTAGACTCTAATAGTTTATTTATATTAGGTAAGGGTAAACTTCAAGCAATTGCTATTGAAGGATCATTAAAAATAAAAGAGGTATGTTATATTCACGCTGAAGGATTTTCAGCAAGCTCCTTAAAGCACGGACCATTTGCATTATTATGTACAGATTTTCCAGTTATTTTATTAATAAATAAAAAGAATAAAACTAAATTATTAAATACATATAGAGAAATTGTTTCAAGAGGTTCTTACGTATTGGTTTTAACAGATATAATCAATATTGTAGATTATATTAATATAGATACAAATGATATTATATATATTCCTGAAAATAAATACTATGATGAAATATTATATTCTGTAGTATTACAATATTTATCATATTATTTATCTATTCACAAAGGTATAAATCCTGATAAACCTAAAAATCTAGCAAAAGTCGTTACTGTTGATTAAATTATGTTTTATAATTCATATGTTTTATTATTAATATTACATATAAATTTATTTAATCCTTTTCCTTCTCTTTTTACTTAACTTCCTCTTACGTCTGGTTACCCTTTTCTTTTTTTTACCTCCTTTTATTTTTATTTTGTTTTCTATTAAATATTCTGTTAATAATTCTTTCTGTGTTTTCCATCTGGGTATTTTATGTAAATATCTTATATATTCATTTTGTATTTCTTGCCAATGATAATGAAGCCATTTTAATGAAGCCATTATGAGTGTTTTATCACCGCTATTATCAATTAAACTTTTGTTTTTAACTTCTAACGTTTGTTCTATTTCAGATTTTTCAATAAGAATTTCTTCGTTTCGTCTAGTAACATTAGATAATACATTTGTTACTTCAGTTAATAAAAATTGTTCTTTGGCTATTTTTATACCTGTATATTTCCAATCATTTACATTATTTTTTTCCATTACTTCTTTATTTAACCCTCTAGCTATTGTTATATCAGTTAATGCTTTATATCCACCTCTAGATAATTGTATTGCTATCTTAATATTTATATATTTTTCTTCATTAATTTTATAAGTTAGTGGAGACTCTATTGTATTTTCTAAGTGGGCTTTTAAATCCTTTAATGCCTCCTCTGCTCCAGCTGTAGTATTATTTTTTAAATATAACTTAATATCTATATCTTCTGTTTCATATTCGGATATATAATTATTAATTGCATAACCTCCTTGTAATACTAATAAATATTTATCCTTCTTTTTTTTAGATACAGCAAAAGTATTTATAATAGTTAATATGTCATCTTGGTAATCCTTTAGATCAGGTTCAGGTTTAAGTTCAAGCAAAATATTATTTGTATCCTGTAGACTAAGAGGTAGACTAGGAGGTATAATATTATCTGCATGTTTAAAAATTGAGTTTTCATCTGCTAGCCTTGCCTCTTCTGCTAGTCTTGCCTCTTCTGCTAGTCTTGCCTCTTCTGCTAGTCTTGCCTCTTCTGCTAGTCTTGTCTCTTCTGCTAGTCTTGCCTCTTCTGCTAGTTCTACAATTCTTGCCTCTTCTGCTGCTTTTAATATTGTTTTCTTTTTTCCCTTTTTTCCCCTTTTTTTTGTCCCTTTTTTTGCTGCTTGTGCTTCTAGTTCTTCAAGTAAGTCCTGTCCAGATTTCTTAGAATTATATTCTAATGAATAATTAATAGCAGCATTTAAACTAACGTTTCCATCTTTTTGTAATTTATCCCACATTTTATTAAAAGCATGGTCATCGTTTGTAATTAGATTTTTTGTAGATTTTTCTGTTAATTTTGGTATTAACAAATTTTTTAAAGAACCTTTTTCATTTATAACTACATCATAATCTTTATCAAAATTTTCAATTGTTTTGGTTGTTTCATTAGCTATTTTATTAATCTTATTTGTGAGATTATAATTTCTGTCTATATTAGTTAATTTTTTTTTAATATGATTAAATATATATTCTTCTGGCTTAGTAATTTTTTCAATAAAAATATTTAACTCAGCAATACAACTATCTATATAGTTTAATTTATTTTTAATTATATCATCATTTGATATAGCAAAAATTGATTCATTGGATTTTTTAATAATATGAAAATTAAATAACCATACAGAAAGTAGATTAATTAATAATAAATATAATCCTTCTACTAATAGCATATAATCTTTATCTTTCTTTAACTTATCATATATGTTATGAAATTCCAAATATTCTAAATTTTTATTAAAAAGTTCGCTAGTATCTGTATGTAATCTTTGTAATTCATTAGGATACTTAATAGTATAAGGGATATATATTAGTAAAACTAAGTTATAAAAATTATTAATTACATATAGTATATTAGCATATCTTGTAAATAAATCTTCCTGTTTTGTATCAATATCTGTGTTTATTTCAATAATACTACTAAATAAAATTTTATTAATATTGTTATACATAATAGACGTTTTGTCACCTTCTAGTATTGGTGAATAATCAAATATTACTAATATATGTATAAATTTACTAGTATCTATTATATAACTATCAAATATAGTGTATTTATCATTCTTATGGTTTAATAAAAATATAAACATATCTGTAATATTTAAAGGGTTGGTTTCATTTAATATACCTAATAATAATTTTTCAAATAATATTTTTTTACTTATAGCAAATACTTTTTGTGAAGCTAGATCTCTATTTAATTGTGATATATTATGCTCTTTACTAATAATTCCTTCATATTTGTCCATTATAACTAATATATTAGTTATTATAATTATTTTATCATAATCATCATATCGATAATATTCATCTAATTGTTTATAAATATCATATATTGCTTTTTTAATATCTGGGTCATATGATTTAAATTTACTTTGTATACCAGTATCATTATAATACCCCTCTAATCTGTTTTCATTACTAATACTTTCATCTTTTTGCATATGGGTAGTAAACAATAATAAACGCATCGTTAATTCATGTATTTTATCCTCATCTTCAAGATATTTAGCCATTGATGTTGATTTATTTTTTAAATTAATACTTATTATTTTAAGGTCTTCATCTGATAATGTTTTTTTATTTAATTTATCCACTTTTTCAAAACCACTTCTTTTATATGCGGGATATCTATTAATAATAGTATCTAGTATTATTTTACGATATTCATAATCAGTAGGACATGTGGGTTGTATTTTAGTTAAATCTCTATATCCTTCCCTTTCAAGAATGTCAGAAACTTTATCTATGGTGTTATCCATATCTTCATGATTAATACGACTAAGTCTTTTTTCATAATCTATTTTATTATTTATTAATTCTATTTTATTATTTAATTCACTTAGTTCATCAGATGTTTTTGCATTTTTAATTGCTTCTTTATAGCCTACTAATAGTGTTTCATACATTTCAAGTTTACTAGAAAAAATATAACTTGAATTTTTCATAGTTTTATTACTATTTCTAGTTTGGGACGGTTTTCTAGATTGAGATTGTTTTCTAGTTTTATTTTTTTTCTTATTATGGTTTGCGAGTGTTTTATTTATCCATTTTTCATAACCATCTGGAGATGATAGAGTTTTTTCTGCGTTCTTTATTAAAATACTATCTTGTTCTGTAAAATTATAATTATTTTTATTTTTAAAAACAGAATCTATATACATTGCAATCTTAAGCTTTTCCTTTTCATGAATATCCCTAATAAAATCATTATTTGCGAGATTGCTCTCATTAGCATGTATTGCGTATTTTTCGAATAGGTCTTGTAAATCAATATCTTCTTTTATTACCTGACTCATATGTTTTATTATTAATATAACATATGATTTTATTTAATCTTTTTTATCTTCTGCCTTCATAGTTTCAGTAGTTTCTTGGGCAGGTTCTTCCTTAGCATCTGCAATAGGTTCAGCTGGTGTTTCTTCTACGATTGGTGTTTCTTCTACGATTGGAGTTTCTACTACAGCGGGAGTTTCTTCAGCAGGTGGACTTTCTTCTACAATAGGCGTGTCTTCTGAGGTTGATTGGCTAGTTTCGGTATCGGAACTATTTGATGAGGATACTGCTAAAGAACCACTATCTTGATCTTGTATATATTCAGAAAATGTAACTGCTTCTGTAGAAGCAGGAGATAAAGTTTCTACATCTCTTTGTACTAATTCAATACTAGCCTTTTCTTTATTAGATTGTAATGATGCTTTAATAAAATTTTGTTTGTCTTCTCTTTGCTGTTGAACAGTCTTACTAGTTCTGGGTGATGCTATGTCTTGTAATATAACATCTCTTTCTGCAATTGCAGCTACTAATGGCGCAGCTTTAACTTCTTGGACTACCTCTTTTGCGAGGTCAGCTAATTTAACTTTACCTGCACCTAATTTTACATTTCTAGCAGGAGAAGATTTGCCTAATGCTGCAGCTTTTAATGTTTCTTCGTCACATGCAGTTTTTTCAAGTCCGTGTCCTGCTTCTAAGTCTACCATTCTCTTATTTTTTTCTAAATCTTCTTGCATATGATCAGTATCTAACAGAGCTTTTTCTTTTTTTATTTCTAATATTTTTTGTGTATATTCTTTTTCGCTATCGTGTATCTTAATTATGTTCTTTTGCGCAGTTTCAAAGTATTCACCTCTAGACTTAGGATACATAGTCTTTTCAACTGCATCAAGAGCTTCTCTGTAGAATCCCATAACCTCGCTATTATATGTGTTTAGACTTACCTCTGGTGACTGGAAGTTAATGTTTTCCTGTAGCTGTCTAATTCTTAAAATAGAGAAATTACATTTCTCAGTTGCTTTTGTAATTTCCTCCATCTTTTCAGGGAATTTCTTAAATTTTAATAATGAGGATATTATACCAACAACAGTTGAGAGAAATATAGGTAAAATTGCTGAAAGGTTCTGTACGCTTTTAGGGTATCCTCCATCAGGATCTGTTAAACCTAACTGTGATTTTACTGTCTCGCAGAAAGCAGTAAATAGAGATAACATAATTATAATCTTGTTAAAATTATCGTTTGATCTTTTAAGGTCTTCATGATTATATGCTAATGCATCTCTTTTACTTCTTATTTCAAGCAATTTTTCTCTAAGATCATCAAAAATACTTAATTCTGGTTCGTTAACAACGACTTTACTCATAGCTTTATATTCTCTCTTTACAAAAAAAAATAATTATTAAATATATTACTAAATACAAGCAATATATTTATTAGATAAACATTAATATATATAAACCCTAAATTATTGATTTTTAGTAAAATTACAAGCGCAACCTATCTTATTATTACTCTCGCCAGGATATCTAGCATCATTAGCACGTATTTTTTTAGCTCTTCTAACCGATATAGAAGTAGCTCCAACTCCGCTACCAGGAATATATCTTGTATGAACATCTGCTTGTTGATTAGTAATTAAACCCATTGGTATTACTCGTCTGCTTGGCATTAATTATATATATATTTAAGAAATTCTTTTATGCGGTATTTGTGCATCTACTAAATATAGAGAGTTTTCTGTTTCTATAATATAATCAGTGTCTACTTTATATATTTTTACAATAGGACTAGTATATTCATCTTCGCTTTTTACTAATAATTTTTCATTACCTTCTCTTACACCAATTAATATTCCTTTGTCTAAAGATTTTGTCCAATAGTCCATCATAATTGGCTTATCTTGTACAATTGATAGTTTAAATATGTGTTGTGATGCTAGTGTAGCAGGTAATCTATAGTTGCTTTGAGCATTTGCTGGTACAGCAGTCCCAGATGGTTGATTAGATTGTCCAGTTGGAAATTCAGACATACTATATATATAGTTAAATTATCATAATCTTTAAATTAAAATTTAAGAATTTTATTAAAACATTTATCCTAAATTAAATACTTTAAACATTTTCATCGTATTTTAGATTTATGATTATGTCCCATTTCTTGTTATTTCGTAGCATAATATCCATTATTCTTTTACTACCAGGTAGTTTTATCTTACCTATGTACTCTATATCTTGTTTTATATAATTATTAATTATACCAGATAATTCATTCATTTCATCAACATATATCTCTAACCCTAGTTCCTTTATCTGTTGTTTTATATAAATACATTTATTAATCTTCTCGGTTATTGTATAAAATTCTGTATTATTTTCCTTTTTTTTTCTATTTTTTTTAACCATATTTAAATTATATTATTAATATTTTAAATATTTTAATAATATATGTTTAATAATAATATATCTAATACAGATAATTATATAAAAAATAACGAGAATAACCTAGACGATGTATTTAAAAATTATGTTAAATCTATTGATAATCTAGTATCCTTAATTGTATCTAATAAATTAACTAGTAATATTAATTATGAAAAATATATCATCATTAATGGTATTAAAAGCATATCACATATATTTAACTTATTACTATTATATACTAAAAACCTTGATTTAACTATGTTTCATGTAAATAGAGCATATGTATATTATATTGAATTTATAGGACAAATAGGTGATAATAACCACACTTTTTTACAGCTAAACTCTAAAGATGCGTCCATATTTATATATAAAAAAACCATTTATGAAATTGACGAACAATATAAAAAAAATATGTCTTTAGTTAACCCAGACTATTTATTCTATAATAAATTAGATATTCTTATCTCTTTTTATAACAATTTGATATTTAATATTATCAATAAAAATAATTATAATATTAATGATATACCTAATAATACTAAAAATATATATAAAAAAATATTATCTATCAGCTATGAAAGTATTATAGATAACTATAAATTATATAATAAATTATGCAATAAATTGTATAATATCTTAATTATTGACAAAATATTAGCTATTATAGTTATTATAAGTAAAAATATAGATAATAAAAATATTAACAATATTAACTATAATATAATTAAAATAATGTCTATACAAGAATTAAACGACTATTCTAATCAAAGAATTGTTAATATTCTCTTAAGAAATTAATATTACCCTTTTTTTTACCTTTTTTTTACTAATATCTTTTTTTATAAACTCACCTTCATCTTTTATATCTATGTATTCATTTTTAAATATTATTTTTAACAAGTCATATATATCATATAAGTTATTATCATTACATTTACCTACTATTAGTACGCTACCCGTTCTAAATATCATAAATGACATAGACTTACATTCATTTTTAAATCTTATCTTTTCAGTTTTTACACCTTCTATATCATTAAAGAATATAGTACACTGTATACCTGGATAACTACATGGGTCATATACACATTGTAATTTATACTTACTTTTTAATATATCAAATAATTTATCCCTATTTATATAGTAATTCGTATTAAAATTGGAATTTATAAGTACTGTCTCCTCCTTATTTTTTAAATAATTTATATCCCTTAATCCAATCCCTCTTAATATTACTATCAATAAATCTAAGATTTTATATAATGATTCATTTTGTTGTATACCTGGTATCTCTAGTTTTCCTGTATTAAATACCTTTACATGATATTCTTTATATTTTTCATTCTCCATTATTCGTAATATTAATACAAAACAATTATAAAATGCACTCTTTGCCTTACTTCTATATGTTAACATATCTTTTTTACATATTCCAATATTTATCTTTCTTATATCTCTAAACTTTATTCTACCTTCTGGGTTGTCTATTTTTTGTATTATCTGACTATTTCCATACTCGTACTCAGATAATAATTTATCTATTTTTTCCACATCTTCTTTAGACCCACTATTAAATTTCATCTGTTTCTTTACTACTCCTTCACGCATATTACCATAACTAATGACATTTATTTTCCAAAATATATCCTTTAAATCTATACTACTAGTTAGATAAGATATTTTTGTTTTAGTTGATATATATATCTCACTACATTTAGGGGCTATATCTGTAATATTTAATATATCTTTATTTTTATCATCATAATGCTCATAATTAGTATTATTATTTATAAAATTATCCCACTCCATATCTAATTCGTCCATATTAACCATATATAATTCTTATTATATTTCTTTATATTATTCTTATTTCAATTATTTTTCTTATTTCAATTATTTTTCTTATTTCAATTATTTTCTTAATTAAATATAATGACTACTAGATCTATAGAAATACCTAAGACTAAGTCATACTATAATTTTAAAACTGATATAGATAATGAAGAAGGCATTTTTGATCCAACAGGTAAATCTCCTACAGATAGTCCTTGGTTAGAAAAATTACAAAAAAGAATGGCTATTTATGGCACAATTCATACTATTCCATGTTCTAAAATTTTAAATGTTACATATTTTACAAAATAATTTGTGTTATTATCATTATTATGTACTGCATGTTCTAATGATGTTAATAATACGCTATTTATGTCTTTGTTACGTATTATATAATTAATTAATCGTTTCAATAAATTTATCTTATCTATATTATATTCATAACTTAATATTTCTATATGCTCTAATATAATATTCATATTATTACTATTTTCCTTTATCATATTTAATAACTTTTCCCATATATCATTGTTTATTACCTTTAAATTATTAAATGTATTATGATTTGTCTGTATATAATTTATCATACTACGTATATCACTTCCATATAACTCCTGTATATAACCTATTATATTATCACTTAAATTTAATTTCTCCTTATCTGATATATTTCTTAGAAATTTATATATCTCACTCTTTGGCAACTGATTAAATTTTAATCTTACAAATTCATTCTGTAATGCTTCGTCTATCCTACTTATATAGTTACCTATTAAACAAAACCTTACACTATTTGAATAATCTTGTAATAAATATCTTAATGCTTGCTGTGCATTCTTTGTCATATAATCTACCTCATCAAATATTACAAACTTAGTTCCTGTACCAAATAATGACTTTGAATTTACAAAATTACTTATCTGTGTTCTTATTATCTCTATTCCTCTCTCATCGCTTGCATTTAAATGTATCATTAAACCCTTATTCTTCTCATTATTATCCTCTTGATACTTATTAATTAAATTCGTTATTGTTGTTGTCTTTCCTGTACCAGGTGGACCATAAAATAACATATTTGGTATATATTTTCTCTTTAATATATTAGATAATATACTCTTATTACTCTCGTCTAATACTATACTCTCAAAATTATTAGGCCTATACTTCTCTACCCAAGGTATATTTTTATCGTTCATATTATTATACCTAATATTTTTTTAATTATTTTTCTACTTATTCTTTATCTTCAATTATTTTCTATAAAATAATATT
>MDTC01264230.1_pt1 | contig 11508 bp, 9 predicted proteins | sample 811181 | NCBI WGS metagenome assembly MDTC01 (sample SAMN05326644, study PRJNA326480) | marine metagenome | isolation source: seawater | place: Pacific Ocean: North | collected 2011 | reverse complement strand
GACAAAATACTGTCAATAATCCTGGAGCCTCGTGGCCTACCGTTGTAATAAGCTGCCTATGATCGTATACTCACTGGTAAGCTTTAAGATAAATTCTTCGTAATTTCAACAGGTTTGATGATATTTGAAAGGTTCGGATTCAGATTTTGAACTTTAACCTGAAGCGATAAAAAACGGACTAAATTTGAAACCAAAAAGACCAGTAAATCTTGATATAACAACGATCAGTCTTCCGCTCACGAACTTAGCCTCATTTGCCCATAGAGTGTCAGGGATAGGGCTTTTTGTAGGCGTGGGTTTGTTGTTGTTCGTTCTTCAAACATCCCTTGAGTCTGAAGAAAGCTTCGAAGCAGTTTCAGAAATGTTTGATAACACTATGTTTTCAATCATGTTGTGGTTGATTTTCGCCGCGCTTCTATACCACTTTATAGCAGGGACGAAACACTTACTCCTTGATTTCGGGTTTGGGGAGACTAAGGGTGGAGCAAAAATGGGTGCTTCTGCAGTGGTAATAATATTTTTTATCGCGGTTTTAGTTTTGAGTGCGTCGCTATGGCTCTGAGGTCTATATTACAAAGTTCGGGCGTACTAGATTGGGTGATTCAACGATTCTCTGCGGTGATCCTAGGCTTTTACTCGGTTTTTATAGTGGGCACTTTGTTAGCTCACCCGCAATTAGATTTCAGTGCCTGGCAGGCGATATTCGAAAGTCCGATAATGAAGATTTTCAGCTTGGCAGCTCTGGTTAGTGTCTGCGCGCACAGTTGGATAGGGATGTGGACTGTGACAACCGATTACTTGACGCCTATTCAGTTGGGCATATATGCCTCGCCAGTTCAACGATTTGTGCAAGGGATAATTCTGATTTTAATTTTGGGGTATTTTTTCTGGGGAGTTTATATACTTTGGGGATAAATATAGATGGCCAATGTTAGAACGTTAAATTTTGATGCGATTATCATTGGCGGTGGCGGCTCGGGGATGCGGGCTGCTCTGCAGTTGGCGCAATCTGGGCATAAAACAGCCGTAATTTCAAAGGTTTTTCCTACGCGGTCCCACACAGTGTCCGCTCAAGGAGGGATTACCTGCGCTATAGCGAGTGCCGATCCTGAGGATGACTGGCGGTGGCATATGTATGACACAGTTAAGGGCTCTGACTATATAGGAGATCAAGATGCGATTGAGTACATGTGTAGCGAGGGTCCACAAACTGTTTTTGAATTAGAGCATATGGGGCTTCCCTTTTCTCGGACAGAGAGCGGAAGAATCTATCAACGCCCGTTCGGGGGTCAATCAAAAGACTTCGGAAATGGTGGGCAGGCGGCAAGGACCTGTGCGGCGGCGGATAGAACTGGGCATGCGCTGTTGCATACCCTCTACCAAGGGAATCTGAAAAATAAGACAGTATTCCTAAATGAATGGTATGCCGTTGATTTAGTAAAGAACAATGATGGAGCAATTGCTGGCGTTATAGCGATTGAAATAGAAACTGGTGAGACTGTTTTTATTAATTCCAAAGCAACAGTGCTCGCTACAGGTGGCGCTGGAAGGATTTATGCTTCGACTACGAACGCATTGATAAACACTGGTGATGGTATCGGAATGGCTCTTAGAGCTGGGTTTCCAATGCAAGATATGGAAATGTGGCAATTCCATCCAACTGGTATTTATGGGGCAGGAACGCTCGTAACCGAGGGCTGTCGAGGAGAGGGCGGCTATTTGATAAACAAGGATGGTGAGCGTTTCATGGAGCGTTATGCTCCTAATGCAAAAGATCTAGCTGGAAGAGATGTGGTTGCGAGATCAATGATTTTAGAAATTATAGAAGGGCGAGGATGCGGTGATAATGGCGATCATGTCATGTTAAAGCTTGATCACCTTGGCGAAGATGTTCTTAATGCTAAATTGCCAGGAATATTGGAGCTCTCGAGAACATTCGCGCATGTTGATCCGGTGAAGGAACCAATCCCCGTGGTTCCAACCTGTCATTATATGATGGGCGGTATACCTACAAATATTCACGGGCAGGCACTTGCGCAAAACGCAGCGGGCGAAGACGAAGAAATAGAGGGTTTGTTTGCGGTTGGTGAGGCCGCTTGCGTCTCTGTTCATGGTGCTAACCGGCTTGGTGGTAATAGCCTTTTAGATTTGGTCGTATTCGGCCGGGCCGCGGGCAAGCACATAGAAGAGATGCTGTCACAAGGTGTTGGAGAGCTGAAAGCGGAGGCTGAAGACGTTGATAGGTCTATGGCCCGCCTAGATAGATTGAATAAATCTTCCTCTGGAGAAAAATTAACAGACCTTCGGAAAGAGCTTCAAAGTGTTATGCAAAACCATTTTGGCGTGTTCCGAAAGGGCGACTTTATGAAAGAGGGTATTAATAAATTAACAGAGCTGGGCGAAAGAATCAAAAACGTGCATCTTCAAGATAAAAGTAACACGTTTAATACCGACAGAATAGAAGCGTTGGAACTTGAAAATCTCTTCGGAGTAGCGGAAGCAACAGCTATTTCTGCTGAGGCGAGAAATGAAAGTCGTGGTGCTCACGCCAGAGACGACTTTAGAGAGCGCGATGATGAAAATTGGCTTTGCCATTCAATGTATCACCCAGTGGGGAAGTCCGTCAGCAAAAGGGTTGTAAACTTCTCCCCTAAGATGGTTGATACTTTTCAACCCAAAGCAAGAACTTATTAATTAGTAGGAATGTCGACAAGTGTTACTAAGCGTATATAGGTATAACCCAGAGACTGATGAAAAGCCATCGATGCAAGAGGTTGAAATAGACGTTCCTGAAGATAGGGATTTGATGGTTCTGGACGTGCTGACCTTAGCTAAAGAAAAGGATCCCTCGATAGCTTACCGTCGATCGTGCAGGGAGGGTGTTTGTGGTTCCGATGGTATGAATATTAACGGAACGAATGGATTGGCGTGCATAACGCCCATGTCTGACGTGGTTGGACCTGATAAAAAGCTAATACTGAGGCCCCTGCCAGGTCTGCCAGTTGTGCGAGATTTAGTTGTAGATATGTCGTTGTTTTACAAGCAGTTCGAAAAAGTAAGGCCTTTTCTAATCAATGACGAAGCGCCCCCTGCTATCGAGCGACTTCAGTCGCAAGAGGATAGAGAGAAGCTGGATGGTTTATATGAGTGTATTTTGTGCGCCTGTTGCAGCACTAGCTGTCCTTCTTTTTGGTGGAATCCAGACAAATTTATAGGCCCGGCTGGATTGCTGCAGGCTTATCGGTTTTTGGCTGATACCAGGGACACTGCGAATACAGAACGACTTTCAGATTTGAAAGATCCTTTTAGCGTGTTTCGCTGCAGAGGCATAATGAACTGTGTGTCGGTTTGTCCCAAAGGGCTCAATCCGACCAGGGCGATTGGTCATATAAAGTCCATGCTGATCTCTTAGACCGTCTAAAATAAAGACGGCAGGATCGGAAAGCGTAATGCAGAATAATAATTTTTGAAAGCAATTAGAAGTAAGGGCAAGGTATGCAAGACAGTCTTATGCAGCAGATGCTCAAATCTGGGCATCTTTCTGGCTCAAACGCGACTTATGTAGAGGAGCTTTATGAACGCTTCTTAGTCGAGGAAGAGTCAATTCCCCTTGAGTGGCGAAAATTTTTCAAATCACTCCTGTCGTCGAACGGCAAAAGCGATGTCGATGTATCACACGCTGGAATCCGTCGCGACTTTGAGCTGCTTGGGAGAGAGAGCAGGTATAAGCAAGTGCTCAACAACGATGCAATCGTTAATTCTGAACACGAAAGCAAGCAAGTTAAAGTTCTTCAATTAATTAGTTCGTACAGGGTTCGAGGTCATCAAAAATCGAATCTCGATCCTTTGGGTATCATGCGCCGAGATAGGGTTCCAGATTTGGAGCTGGAATTTCATGACCTATTCCCCATTGATTTTTCAACGATATTTCAAACAGGCTCTTTGTTTATTAGTAAGGAGAAGGCCCCTTTGCGAGAGATCGTTGATATCTTGGAAAGAATTTACTGTGATGCTATTGGTTATGAGTTTATGCACATCGTGAATTTGGCAGAAAAACAATGGATTCAGCAACGAATTGAAAGCAATGATGGCAATCCTATCGTTGAGCACGATGTTAAAAAGCATTTGCTTGAGCGTTTGACGGCGGCCGAAGGGCTAGAAAAGCACCTTGATGCAAAGTACCCCGGTACTAAGCGATTTGGGCTAGAGGGAGGCGAGAGCCTGATTCCTTCAATTGATGAGCTAGTGCAAAGATCTGGAAGTTTAGGAACAAAAGAAATCGTATTAGGCATGGCTCATCGTGGGAGACTTAATGTTTTAGTTAATATACTGGGCAAAAACCCGGCTGAGTTATTTGACGAATTTGAGGGCAAAGCGGTCTACGAGAGCTCCGGAGACGTGAAATATCATCAGGGATTTTCTTCAAACATAATGACAGCCGGTGGCGAGTTACACATGGCGCTTGCATTTAATCCTTCTCACTTGGAAATTGTGTCGCCCGTTGTGGAGGGTTCTGTGAGAGCGAGACAATTCCGACGTAATGACAGGGCTGGTGACCTTGTTCTCCCTATAATTATTCATGGAGATGCAGCTATTGCGGGCCAGGGTGTCGTGATGGAAACTTTTCAGATGTCGCAAACCCGCGCTTATTATACCGGCGGAACCGTACATGTGGTCGTAAATAACCAAGTTGGCTTTACAACGGATAAACAAGAAGATGCGCGCTCGACAGAATATTGCACAGACGTAGCAAAAATGATTCAGGCGCCTATTTTTCATGTCAATGCCGACGACCCTGAAGCTGTCCTTTTTGTCACCCAGCTTGCTTTAGATTTTCGCTACGAGTTTAAAAAAGACGTTGTCATTGATTTGGTTTGTTATAGGAGAAGAGGGCATAACGAAACCGATGAGGGCTCAATAACGCAGCCTGTTATGTATGCTGCGATCAGAAAGCAAAGAACAACGCGTGCGCTTTATGCAGAAAAATTGGTTTCAGAGAAAGTTGTAAGCGAAGAAGAAGTGAATCAGCTAAACAACACGTATCGGGCAGCGCTGGATACTGGCGAGCATGTCGTTAAAAGCTTGATCAAAGAGCCTTCAATTGAGTTGTTTGTAGATTGGAGCCCTTATCTAGGTCATGACTGGAGCCCCCACTTCAATACGTCCATAAAGCTAACTACGTTAAAGGGCTTAGCTAAAAAGCTTGTCGAAATTCCAAATGGCTTTAATCTGCAGAGGCAGGTCAAAAAACTGTATGACGATCGACGCAAAATGGCGCAGGAGGATATTTTAGTTGATTGGGGTTTTGCGGAATCGCTTGCTTACGCTAGCGTTTTGACCAGTGGCAATACAGTTAGAATAACAGGGCAGGATGTTGGTCGTGGCACTTTTTCTCACCGGCACGCGGTGCTCTATGATAATTCTAGTGGTGCTGCACATATCCCTCTGCAAAATATAGAGCAAAATCAGGGGTCATTCTCGATTTATGATTCGCTTCTTTCTGAGGCTGCCGTGCTTGCATTCGAGTATGGGTACTCGACCACGACTCCAAATGCTTTAGTTATTTGGGAAGCACAGTTTGGAGATTTTGCGAACTCCGCACAAGTAGTAATTGATCAATTCATAGCGAGCGGTGAAAACAAATGGCAAAGGCTATGCGGCTTAACGCTCCTGCTGCCTCATGGGTATGAAGGACAGGGCCCAGAGCACTCGTCAGCTCGTTTGGAGAGGTTTCTGCAATTATGTGCGGAACACAATATTCAGGTTTGCTTACCTACAACTTCCGCGCAGGTTTTTCATATGTTAAGGAAGCAAGTTCTAAGTCCGTTGCGGAAACCTCTGATAGTCATGTCACCCAAGAGCTTGCTACGACATAAAGATACCGTGTCGAGTCTGCAAGATATGGCGGAGAGCAGCTTTCAAGTTATTCTTGACGAGACAGATAATCTCGAGCCAGAGGCTGTGAGAAGAGTGATCCTGTGTAGTGGAAAAGTTTATTATGACCTCAGGGATGAGAGGCGAAATAGAGGGCTAACTGACGTGGCGATAATTCGCTTAGAGCAACTCTATCCTTTTCCGCATGAGTATTTCGAGACCACTATTCTACAGTATAAAAACGCAAAATCTTTTGTGTGGTGCCAAGAGGAGCCCATGAATCAGGGAGCTTGGTATTCTAGTCAGCATCACATTCACCGCGAGCTGCAAAAACATTTTCCTGAAATCAAGTTAGAGTATGCTGGTAGAGACGCTTCTGCGGCAGCAGCGGCAGGGTATCCGGCATTACACTTAAGTCAACAACACAAATTTATTAGCGAGGCATTAACCTAGGTATGAAAATTGAAATTAAGGCCCCAGCATTACCGGAGTCCGTACCGGATGGAACTATAGCGACCTGGCATAAGGAAATCGGCGAGTCTGTCTCCAGAGATGAGTTGCTAGTGGATATAGAAACGGACAAGGTTGTAATCGAGGTTGTTTCGCCCACAGATGGAATTTTGGAAGAGGTCGTTAAGGTTTCTGGGGACACAATTATTAGTGATGAAGTCATAGGAAGGTTAACCGAAGGGACAAGTGGAACTGCTAAAGATTCGAATATTAAGCAAGCTGTTGAACAAAAAGTAGCTAATAATCCGACTATTGCCGAGCCGCTGTTAAGTCCTGCTGCCAAGAAATTGGTTGAAGAAAATCAAATAAATCCTGATTCTATTGTGGGTAGCGGAAAAGATGGGCGAGTAACGAAAGAAGATGTATTAAGTTGCCTCTCTTCGGAAAGAGCGTCTTCTAGCGGTGAGGTTAAGCAGAAATTAATGGAACATGTGAGCGATCGGCTTGAAGAGAGAGTCCCAATGAGCCGACTCAGATCTACTGTTGCTAAACGCATGCTTCAGGCGTCTCAGACTACGGCAATGTTAACAACATTTAACGAAGTTAATATGGCACCCATAATGAATATACGCAAGCGCTACAAAGATGAATTTGAGGCGAGACATGACGGTGTGCGGTTAGGGTTTATGTCGTTTTTTGTAAGAGCTTCAACGGAAGCGCTAAAACGTTTTCCCGCGGTTAACGCATCGTTAGATGGGGATGATATGGTTTACCATGGCTACCAAGACATTAGTGTGGCTATTGGTTCACCGAGAGGATTGGTGGCACCTGTTCTAAGAAATACAGATCATATGGGGCTTGCGCAGATAGAAAAACAAATCCGTGATTTCGGAGAAAAAGCAAAAGAGGGAAAACTTTCCATTGATGAAATAAGTGGAGGGACCTTTACTATCTCGAATGGAGGAGTATTCGGTTCACTTCTTTCTACCCCAATAGTAAACCCTCCGCAGACAGCAGTTCTCGGCATGCACACTATTCAAGAGAGAGCGGTCGTCGTTAATGGTGAAATAACAGCTTGCCCAATGATGTATCTAGCACTTTCATATGACCACCAAATGATCGATGGTAAGGAAGCGGTCCAATTTTTGATTGCTATCAAAGAGTTGCTTGAGGATCCAACAAGATTGCTTCTTGAGATTTAATAAATTCTAAAAGAGTGAAGGATATGAGTAAACAGTATGATGTTGTAGTCATTGGCTCAGGGCCTGCAGGATATGTTGCTGCGATTAGGTGTGCCCAACTAGGGTTTTCCGTTGCGTGTGTGGAAAAGTGGAAAAACAAGAATAATAAAGCTGCCTACGGGGGGACTTGCTTAAACGTAGGATGCATCCCCTCTAAGGCGTTACTAGATAGTTCTCAGAAATTTGTCGAGGCACAAAAAGATTTTGATCTTCATGGAATAAAGCTCCAAAAGTTAAACATAGATGTCCCTAAAATGCTTGCTCGGAAAGATAAAGTTGTGGGCCAGCTAACAGAAGGTATTAAGGGTTTGTTTTCGGCTAATAAGGTCGATGGTATTTTTGGAACTGCTAAAATATCAGGGCCAAATACTGTCATGGTAAGTAATGATGGGGGTAGCGACCAGGAAATCACAACAAAACACATTATTATTGCGACTGGGTCGACACCGATAGATATTCCTCCTGTGCCAATAGACGGTGAAATCATCGTGGATTCAACTGGAGCGTTAGAATTCGATGAGGTGCCAAAGAAGCTTGGAGTAATAGGTGCCGGAGTCATTGGACTAGAGCTTGGAAGTGTTTGGGCAAGGTTAGGTTCCGAAGTAACAGTTTTGGAAGCGCTGGATTCGTTTCTTCCTTTGGTTGACCGAGAGATTGCGAAAAGTTCGGCTAAAATCTTTAGCAAGCAAGGGCTCGATATAAAGTTAGAGTCAAGGGTGACAGGTCACTCGATTGGAAAAGGGGCTAAAAGGCAAGTAAGCGTAAATTATACTGACAAGAATGGGGAGCAAAACCAGAGATTTGATAAGGTCATCGTCGCCGTTGGCCGGAGGCCTTTAACAGAGCAATTGTTCGATGACGGCGTAGAGATTGATCTGTGCGAGCGTGGCTTTGTTAGGGTGGACGATCATTGCCAAACAAATATTCCAAATATTTTTGCGGTTGGAGATGTTGTTCGCGGTCCGATGCTTGCACATAAAGGCTCAGAAGAGGGGATCATGGTTGCTGAACGTTTAGCCGAACAAAAAACCCAAGTGAATTATGATCTGATTCCATCGGTAATCTATACTCACCCTGAAATTGCCTGGGTTGGTAAGAATGAAGAAGAGCTGAAGGAAGAAGGGGTAGGGTTCAAAACCGGTTCGTTTCCCTTCGCTGCGAGCGGGAGGGCTTTAGCGGCGAATGACTCTGAAGGTTTGGTCAAAATTATTGCCGATGTCGAAACAGATAGAATTCTTGGCTGCCATATTATTGGCTCATCTGCTGCCGACCTGCTGCAGCAAATAGTAATTGCGATGGAATTTAGCGCTAGCGCTGAGGATATCGGTTTAACAATGTTTTCTCACCCGGCACTTTCGGAGGCGGTGCACGAAGCAGCGCTCGCGGTTAATGGGCACGCAATTCACATTGGGAATAAAAAGCGACGATAGTTGACTGAGCCCATAGTTTGAATCCTGGAAAAAAATAACGGAGTAATAATGAATTTACATGAATATCAGGCGAAACAACTGTTTGCCGAGTATGGGTTGCCTGTATCTAAGGGCATTGCCGCTGATACGGAAAAAGCAACAGAGGAAGCCGCTATTGAGATCGGCGGAAGTAGGTGGGTCGTTAAAGCGCAAGTTCATGCTGGTGGGAGGGGAAAAGCGGGCGGAGTAGCGCTAGTTAACACCGCTGAGGAAGCTAGGGAATTTGCTTCTAAATGGCTTGGTAAGAATTTGGTTACTTATCAAACGGACGCAAAGGGACAGCCTGTTAGTAAAATTCTAGTAGAGCCTTGCATCGACATAAAGCAAGAACTATATCTGGGAGCGGTTGTTGATCGAGCCAGTCGTCGAATTGTTTTTATGGCATCAGTTGAAGGTGGGGTCGAAATTGAAAAAGTAGCAGCCGAAACGCCCGAAAAAATCTTAAAGGTTACTATTGATCCAATGATCGGCGCTACAGCATACCAAGGGCGAGAATTAGCCTTTGGGCTTGGACTCTCCGGAGATCTTGTAAAACAATTTACCAAGCTCTTTTTAGGGCTTGCTAAACTTTTTGTAGAGCTTGATCTCTCATTATTGGAAATAAACCCTCTTGTAGTTACTGGCTTGGATAATATGCACTGCTTAGACGGGAAAATTAATGTTGATGGTAATGCTCTATACCGGCATCCAAAACTCAGACATATGCATGACCCCTCTCAAGAGGATGAAAGAGAAGCTAAAGCAGCGGAGTGGGATCTTAATTATGTAGCGCTTGATGGAAATATTGGTTGTATGGTTAACGGTGCAGGTCTTGCGATGGGCACTATGGATATAGTGAAATTATTTGGAGGTAGTCCCGCCAATTTTTTAGATGTAGGTGGAGGAGCTACTAAGGAAAGGGTTACGGAAGCATTTAAGTTGATTCTATCTGACGATAACGTATCTGCGGTTCTTGTAAATATCTTTGGCGGTATCGTTCGTTGCGATCTAATTGCCGAAGGCGTTCTTGGTGCAGTTGAGGATGTGGGAGTTGACGTCCCTGTTGTCGTGCGCCTTGAAGGAAACAATGCAGATGTGGGTAGAGAGGTGCTCGAGAAAAGCAGTTTAAATATAATAACGGCGAATAGTCTTGCTGATGCTGCTGAGAAAGTTGTTGACGCAGCTGGAGGAATGAAATGAGCATCCTGGTAGACAAGAACACACGGGTAATTTGCCAAGGATTTACCGGATCTCAAGGGACCTTTCACTCCGAACAAGCAATTCAATATGGCACAAAGATCGTAGGTGGCGTGACGCCTGGTAAAGGGGGACAAGTCCACTTGGGTCTTCCGGTATTCAACACAGTTCGCGAGGCCTATGACGAGACTCAGGCTGACGCATCGGTGATCTACGTGCCAGCACCTTTCTGCAAGGAGTCTATTTTAGAAGCAGCAGATGCTGGAATTAGTCTAATTGTTTGCATAACCGAGGGTATTCCAACTCTTGACATGTTGCTCGCAAAAGAACGATGCGATCAGATGGGTGTCCGTCTAATAGGGCCAAACTGTCCAGGGGTGATTACTCCCGGGGAGTGCAAGATTGGGATTATGCCGGGACATATACACTTGCCTGGGAAAGTTGGAATCGTTTCTCGTTCTGGCACTTTGACCTACGAAGCTGTAAAACAAACTACTGACCATGGTTTTGGCCAGTCCTCTTGCGTTGGTATTGGAGGTGATCCCATCCCAGGGTCGAATTTTATCGATATTCTCGAAATGTATGAGGCTGATGACCAAACCGAGGCAATAGTGATGATTGGTGAGATCGGTGGAACCGCCGAGGAAGAAGCTGGAGCTTATATTAAAGCGAATGTGTCTAAGCCAGTCGTTGCTTATATCGCGGGGGTCACGGCACCACCTGGCAAGCGAATGGGTCACGCGGGCGCAATTATCTCGGGAGGTAAAGGCACCGCGGACGAGAAGTTCGAAGCGCTCAATGGCGCTGGAGTTAAAACCGTTCGAAGCCTCGCGGAAATAGGCTCAGGTTTGAGCGAGATCACAGGTTGGTAAAGTTTATTGAAAATGAAAGACGATTGTTTTTTTCATAGTTTTTTTCCGGGTCAAAAGGTTCTAAAAAGCAAACGTAGTGTGATACGCTTAGCTCCGAATCTTGGCCCTCCGGCCTATTGTGTGGAGTGTTAGTAAGTGTCAGTTACTAATTACTATATATCTTAGGAAGAGGTCTTTGATTGTCACACCTTTCATGATAGATGCCAGGTGTAGAATTCTAGGTCGATGTTTTAAAAAGGAAAATCTGCCGGCTTCACGAGAGATGAAAAGTTTACGGCAGCAGGTATGGAAGATAAATAAAAATAGTTAGTCGGGGTATTGTTGGTGATGCATTTGTAAGTGGATCATGAATACACTCCGGGATTATTAACAAAAACATAGGATGGCGCATGAAAAACTGTCGAATTACCCCTTTGAGTTTATCCG
>MDTC01230440.1_pt1 | contig 11508 bp, 10 predicted proteins | sample 811181 | NCBI WGS metagenome assembly MDTC01 (sample SAMN05326644, study PRJNA326480) | marine metagenome | isolation source: seawater | place: Pacific Ocean: North | collected 2011 | reverse complement strand
TTTTGCTATAAGTTTACCAGCTTGAAATACTCCTAAGTCATCTACAATTGCTATCATTGACTTTATTCCACTACCTAGATTATCTATTGCAGATGCATCTACGCCAGCCATAAGTGAAAATGATTTTGCGAATAGTACCACTCCTGCACCAACTACAGCTAGGGCTGCAGCTCCTATAATTGCTAATGGAGCAATAAGTCCAAATGCAGCCAATCCTGCGGCTAGAGGTACTAACATTTTAGCAAACCCCATCATTGAAGCGGGATCTACTCCTGATATATTTTGAAGTCCTGAAGTTACTGAAGGTAAAACTGCAGCTGCTAATGCTAGTGCACCAACTCCAAGTACTATAGCTGGAGAAGCTAATCCAAATGCAGCTAATCCTGCTGCTAAAGGTAATATTGATAATGAGAAACCTAATAGTGAGCCTCCATCAATTCCACTTAAACCTGCAAGACCTGCGGTAACAGCCGGTAATACTGCTGCTGAAAGTGATAATGCTCCTAATCCTAATAATATTGCTGGAGACATTAGTCCAAATGCAGCTAATCCTAATCCTAATGGTAAAATTGCAAGGGCAAATGCAGATAATGTACCTCCATCCACACCACTAAGATTTGCAAATCCAGCAGTTGCTGCTGGTAATACTTGTGAAAGTCCAAATAATACTGCAGTACCTAATGCAATTGGAATTGCTAATGCTCCCATTGCAGCAATACCAAGACCTAAAATAGCTACTGCTCCGGCAAATGCCAACATTGATACAGGATCTGCAGTTAGTTGATTCATTGCAAAAGCTGCAGGTATTAGTGCAATTGAAGCTATACCGAATGCTAAAGCTCCCGCAATCATTGGTCCTCCTACTCCAGCTATTACACTTAATGCTAATGCTAGACCAATCATTGTTGCTCCAAATGCTAATATTGTAACTGGGTCTACACCTTCTAATAAACTAAATGCGTATGCAGCTGGTATTAGTGATACTGCAACAATTGCGATTGCAAGTGCAGCCTTTATCATAGAACTAGTTTTTATTTTTGAAAGACTCTTAAAGAATCCAGTCATTCCTTTACCACCATCTTTAGGTGTTTTTATTTTTGACATTTTATCAGATACATCTGCAGCCTGTTCTGATGCATTTCCAAATATTTTTCCAAAGAAGCCACCTTTTCCTTTAGGTATTAATCCACCAAACATTGATTTCATACCTGCTAGTGCTGGCATTGATGCAAATATTCCTCCTGCAATTGAAGAAGCTCCTTGTGCAACCAATCCTGCAGCTACCGCTGTTGATTCTGTTGCATCTGTTACAGCTTTTTGATTTTCTAAAACTTTAGAATCTAGGTTTACACCTTTTTGTTTTGCTTGTAGAATTTTTAATACATCTGGTACTGAGGAACCTAATGCGTCTGCTAGTGCTCTTTGTTGTAAAGGGCCCATTCTTTCAAATTCTGCAAGTGTTCCTGCGTTTTTGGCTATTTCTTTTACAAGTTTATCCCTATCTCCCATTGCAGCGGCTTGTCTTGCTGCATCTAGGTTAAGTTGTCTACCTATCATCATTTCGGCTTTCATTTCAGCCTTTATTGATGATTGAACATCAAGTAGATTATCTCCTGCAGCTGCTACTTTTTCTAGGTTTAAACCTAACTTTTTAGCATTTGCTGCAGCATTTACTAATCCTGATGCTCCGTCTTTTCCAAACCTTGCAAATTCAAAGGCATTATCAGCTATGTCTTTCATTACTGCACCTGGAGCAACACCTTTTGCTTTTGCTAGGTGCTTAACTTGATTCATTAATGCGTCAGCTCCCTCTTGAGAGTTATTAGACATTTGTAACATTGTTTTATTTAATTTTGCAGCTTCGTCAAATCCAATACCATACTTAACAGCCATTTCACCAACAGTTGTTACCGCGGCGGATGTTGCGTCTTTGAGTGAGCCATTTAATGCAACTAAAGCTGTTATTGATTGTCTTGCTTCATCACCACTAAGTACAAATCCTCTTCCTAGTGCTTTAACTTGTGATGCTAGTTGAGTTCCAACTATTCGCATAGTATCCATGGCCATATTACCATCACCAAGTGCTCTTGCAAGCTTGAATCCTTCCTTAGTGGCAACTGCAAGTCCTGCGACAGCTGCTAATATTAGTGTTTTCATTGATGCAAGCTCGTCTACTATGAGTCCAGCACTATTAAGAACATCCTTCATCGAAGCAGTATTTTCTTTTGCTGCATCGTTAGCTTCTTTCATGTTATCAGCATGCGATTTTCCAAAAAAGTCTATTTGTTCTAACTCCTTCTTTTTTAGTATGAGTTCTTTTACACCATTACGTAATAAATCATACTCTTCTTGGTTAAGGGTTTGCGCATCTGCAAGTATTTCTTTAATTTTACTTTGAGTATCTAATTGGTCAAGAGTTCCATCTGCAATCGCCTGTGTCATCATTGCACGAGTGGCATCTAATTTTTGAAAGGCTCTTGCTCCTTGAAGGTTTTCGTCGGATATTGCTTTATTTTTAACAGCAGCTTCAAGTTCTTTTACTTTGTCACTACTAATTTGTGCAGATATGCCGGAATTTTCTTCTCGTATAGCCTTAATTTGCTCTTCCATTGAGCGAATTTGGTCAAGTAATTTTACTCTTTCTTTATCTGCCTCGTTTGCCATAGCTTACAACCTATTTTAGATTATGTTTTTTAACGTATTTTTCTAACTTAGATATATATTCCTTTTCTGCGTCTTGTGTAATTTTTTGAATTCCCTTTTTTAATTCGGGTCTTTTTGCCATGATTCTTTCAAACTCACGACGCTCCATTCTTTTAGCCATATTTCTAAGATAACGGCTTATAAAGTTTTCTTCTTTAATGATGGATTTAACGTATTCTCTAATCTGAGATCGTAGTTGTTTTTCTTGTGACATGTTTATTCCTCTATATCTATTTAATCATATATAAATATAAAGGAGCTTAGTTTTTTGGCCTATTTAGGACGTGCATTTCTAGCGAAGGTTGGAACTTTTGGAGGTCCAGATGAGCTTCCACCTCCTTTTTTAGCTTTTTCCATTTCTTCAGCCTCAAGTGTAAGTTGTTCATTAAGAAGTTTGAAATAGTAAATTCTAAGATACACCGGTAGATCGTATACATCCGAAAATGTAAACCCTCCTTTGGAGTTGTAGCAAAGTTGAAATATTTGCTTGTGCAGAATGGGCCTATAGTTAGGCCCCAGGCCAAAAAAAGTTGACACCAAGAGGAATTGACATCTCTCGTTCTTGTCCAGTAATATCTGATACGAATGTGAATGTCATATCAATATCTGGTGAAACCTTCTTAATTTGTTCTCTAAAAGTTCTAGTATCTCGTGATAGGAATTGGTTATCTACAAACTCTCTAATAACTTTAGGAGTTGCATCGCCATCTACAGCTGTAATCATATGCTTTAATCTAGTACTCAATTGAGCATCTACTCCTGCATATCCTCTGTTTTTGAAGTTCTTTTTTAACGCTTTTACTTCTTCAGCAATTTTTCCTTCATCACCATGTGTAAGAAGTTTAAATGTTATAGTTCTTTTTGATAGTGGTAAATCAAAGTCAAATGAATTATCATCACCAATTAAGTTCCAGTCAACATTAGAATCTTGTAACTGTTGTAAATCAATAACGGTTTCTTGCTTTTCTCCTGGAGTATATGGATCTTCAATTTCTACTGTATAGTCAGAACCATAACCCATAACTCTTGCTGCTACCATTATTGCGTTTTTGTCTCCAATAAGAATATCATCGTAATTACAAGGTGTAACTATAAGTGCTTGTAATAGTCTATCTAAAACAACACCTTTTTGAATAAGATTTTGAGAAGTTAATATATCTTCTTCTCGTGCTGTCATATATTTTAATTCTATTGTACCTGATTGTAAAGGGTGGCCATCTGGATATAATTTACCTTTACTAGGTAAATCTATAACTTCAGTTGGAAATTTATATTCCACTTTGCCTTTAGAATCGTTAATGTTTGTACTGTTTTCAGCAACGAGCTGCTGTTTGATTTGTTCGTCTGTTAAGCCTTTTTCTGCCATAACTTATTTCTCCATTTTTATAACGTTTGCATTTGATATATACATATATAAATATAAAACAAAACTAAAAAGTAATAAAAAACTCCTAACTTTTTTAGCTAGGAGTCTTTTAAATTTAATATTTATAATGCTATTAGAATTGTAGTATCCAATAATCACACTGAATTGACATTGCGATTTCATTATATGCATTGGTGGCTGTCCAATCTAATGTTCCAAAGTCTGCTTCAGTAATAAATGCACCTTTACCAGTCCATTCTTCTACTTTATCACCTACCGGTCCAAGTACGTTGATTGTTACGTCCTTCTTATAGAAGTCTGCATAACCATCTCTACCTGTTACAGATTCATGGTGTAGTCTTACCCATTCCATAACTGCCTGAGCTCCTGATGGAACTACTGGGTCATATAATGTTAGTGCTACAACATCCCATTTAGATTTTCCTTTAACGTATCTAGTAACGTTGATGTGCTCAAGAGTTACAGTTTCTTGTGTAATTTTAGGTCTTGCCGCTTTATGTATTAAGAAAGCAGGTATACCCTCAATATAGAAAATGTATCTATTTTGCTGTTTAGGCTCAAATGCCGTAAACATTGCTTCATTTGGATCGATTAAGTTAGCCATTTATTGTTCTCCTCTATTTGTATATCTTTAATATAAATATCGTCTATTTTACTTTTTATTCATCAAACGATGCACCTGTTGGCATGATGTTGAAGTCAATGATAATGAATTCTGCAGCTTTTGCAGGCTGTAAGAATATTTCACCTTTCATTATGTTTCTATCAATTATATCAGGTGTGTTGTTAGTTTCATCCATAATTACACGGAATGCGTAAAGACCTTGGTTTTGTTGAACTGATTCTAAATAAGGGTTAACAATATTTAAGAATCTTTGTCTTGTTGCAGTTGTGTTATTTTCAAATACTAGATATTTAGTTGCAGAAGCAATAAACTTCTTAGCAGCTATTAATAATCTACGTACATTGATTCTGTCTAATGCAGATGGTTTAGCTTGAAGTGTTTTTTGACCCCATACACAAACTCCAGTTCTTGGGAATACTGCGATCGGGTTAATTCTACCTTCATATAATGAATCTCTTTCTGCATGTGTTAATCTTGTGTAAACATCAAGAACAGTAGTTAAACTACCACGGTTAAGACCTGCTGGTGCAAACCATGGGTGAGCTACTTTATCATTGAATGCATATACACCCGGTATAACAACAGATGGTGGTACAAACTTAAATCTGTTTGTTGCTGCATCTAAGATTTTTACCCAAGGATAATACATTGCAGCATAGTTTGTATCATATGAATCAGCTTGTGCAGTTGCACTTGATACGCTATCACCAGTTAATGAATTATTAGGGTCAAAAATATAGAAACAATCACCTCTATCTTCACATATTTCAATTGCTTTTGCAATTACAGATGTTGAATTAGAATTTAATATACCTGGAGTTACAATAAGATTAATATCGATTTCATCAGGGTTTGAGATTGCATCTAATGCTTTCTTATATACTGTATATCCAGTTGATGTAGTTGAACTAATATCGTGTCCAAATGTATTACCTGCTAATAAATCTTTTCCAGATGAAACTCTTAATGCTGGATTAACTCCGTCAAAACCACCTTGGAATGCAACTGAGAATTTTTTATATTTCAATGGTGAATCTAAATCAACGTATGTTCCTGAACCAGATAAAGCTGATGCATCTAAAATAAATGCTTTATTATGAACTGCAGCTGCAGTATCAGATAATGGAGCTACGTAATTGTAGTTTCCTTTTGCATTGTCTGAATTAAATTCAAATCCAAAGAATGATTTTGAATCATCATGTGACTTAGAAACAACTAAAACAGCTGGAGGATAAGCTGCAGTTACTGTATCTGCTGCACCATTATTACAAACAACTGTTGCTGTAAACGGTGAGTAATATGCATCATGTCCAAATGGTACAAGTTTTGGAGAAAATACTTTATTTGTAACAGCTTCTTCTACCTCAAGTCTAACATATTTAGAAATATTAGGATACATTCCATTTACAACTAATTTTCCTGATGCATCATAAGATCTATATTGTGTTCCAACTCTACGACCAAGGAAATTAGCATTGTCTGGATCTAAACTTAAATTTGCATAAGTTTCTATTGCTACAGGTCTAGTATCAGTATCATCATATTTTCTAACTTGTAAAGTAAATGAACCATAGTCATCACCTTTAACAGCACCTGCTTTCTTAATATTTGAAATTGATATTTTAAAGTCGTCATTAACTGCATTTCCATGTCCTAATGTATGAACTTTAAATAATCTAGACGTATTTCCATTAACTGTTTGTGAACGGAACCAAGGAGTTGCTGCATGTGAATATCCTGATGCTCCAATTGGAGAATTTGTTCCTCCATTAAAGTCTAAGTCCATTCTAGATGCAGTCATTGTAGTTGTTTGTATAGTTCCTGCTCCTGTAAGATTAGAAAAGCTTTTTTCATCAATATGTTGTGCAACTGACTCAGAATTAAATAATGCATAAACATATAAAGCACTAATTGGAGTATCTGCAGCATCTAACGTAGTTGATGGTACATATCTTGCAGAATCTTGTCCTAAGCAATTTAAAATATAATCACTATTAGATTCATCAAATGAGAATGTAAGATTTGTTTGAGCTTCAGTGTTTGTAAAACTGTGAGATACCTTACCATTTATAAAGTCGATATTACCAGCTGCAAGTTCACCTATAACTGCATCCGATGAAAATGTAGCATCTTCATCTCTTGCTGATGGGTGAAGTACTGCACCGATAAATGCTGATTGAGTAACTAGTGCACCAGAACCTGATAGCATTGTATATATTAATGCAGAATCTGAGTTGCTGTATCCTGATAAGCCAAGCGTTCTAACAATTGTTACTGCTCCTGCATGTCTGATGTATTCTTTTACTGTATATGGAACGTATGTTCCGTCTGTTCCTGCTCCGAATTGGTCTTGGAATTCATTGAATGATCTGATTACCTGCGGTTCAAATGCAACACCTTTTTGGGTATTACCTATGATAGCAGCTCCAATTTCTCCAATACCAACTGGCAAAAATGATAGGTCGTTTTCTTGTGTAAAAACACCTGGGCTAACAATTCTTTCGGCCATGTTTATTTCTCCTATATGTTTACTTTTATGACAAACACTCTAAGTTTTAAGTATTTCTTAACTATATATAAATATCGGTTAAATTCCCAAAATGCTACTTAGAGGCTGAAAATTTACCTGTAGATATGTCTAATGAACCAACTCCATACTTATTACTAAGTTGTTGAGCCAGTTTTACTTCTTGTTCTTTAATTTCAACCAAAGCATTCTCTAATTGTGTTTCTTGAGCTATAATTGCTTTCTTTTGAATTGCTAGCTGGCCAAACGCAACAACTAAATTATCCATATCGGATTGTAATTTTTGTAGCAACTTTAAGTCTTCTGAATCAACCGTAGTATCTGTTGCTTTTTTTGCTTCTCTGTGTTCCTTTAATTTTTCTGCGATTTCGGTATCTGTAACCATTTCTTTTCTCCTAGAATTTGTTTTGTTTATATTTATCTATTAACTTGTTGCTTGCTGGATCTCCACTTCCTTCAAGCCGCCTTTTTGTGGCATCGAGGGTATTTCCCTCATCAATCAACGAACCAGTTTTATTAACATTTGAAGAGTTCTGATTGATTGGTTTATCTATATCACTAAACACAAACTCCGTAGTTGTTAGCTGTTTAGCTGTAAATGTTCTATTTGCAAAATTTGTGGCATCTTTTTGTACACTATCTGGTATAATATATCCATTCATAGTTATTTGAAAATTAGCCCTTATTGATCGATCTTGTCCTTGTTCTAATGTATTTTCAGTAGTAAAACTATCCATCATAGCTAAGAATTTGAAGTTATCTTTTTCACCCCAGTAAGAGTTTGCATTATAGTTTATATCTTCAATAATCTTATTCTGTTGTGCAACATATTCTGTCCATACAACGACGTCGTATGTAATTTTTACGTAATCTGGTATAATAACATTATAATATTCTCTAGATGGTTTTTGTCCTTGTAGTATATTCCACCTATCATATCTATTTTTAGGGTTATATCTAGTTGCAAACTGTCTAACTATACTAGTTGGATCGGCCGCATCTATTTTATTACCCATCATACCTTCAACTCTTTCTAGACCTGTTCTTCTATACATTATTAAGGGTATTTGTATTTTTCCTTTAGAATCTCTAAATGCTCCACTTTTTTGTACAGACTTCCATCGTTCTGGAGAACCATATATAATAGGAACATCAATTGTTTCATCACCATCATCTACCTTGGGTTTTATTACCTGATTGAAGTAGTATGTGATAGCTTCGTCAACATCGTAAATTCCAATAGTAATGTCTTTAATGGTTGAATCATTGTTACTAGTTTGGCTAGCCCTATTGTGTGATATGTTGTTTGTTTTTTTCATTATAAATTAGATATTCTATTATTTACACCAGATCTTATTTTTTCTAATTTTAGTTTACTTTTTCTAGTTTCATGAGTTTTTACAATTATTGAGAAACTTGAGCCAAATTCACCACCTAAAGAATCTGTTCTTTCTCCGTCTATAAATCCTTTATCTGTTGAAGGATTTTTACCAAATAGATATTGGTGTTCATGAACTTCATCTATTTCCCAATAGGTTGCATCCCACCATATTATATCTCCAACCTCTAAAACAACATTTGCTGATGGAGATCCTATACTTCCAGCTGGTAATAAATCATCTCGCAAAAACTTAAATTCTGTAGTGTGATTCACATCTGCTCCAAATTCGTCACTAGACCATTCTTCTTCGCCCATATCAATTAAACATGCAACCCTTACGCCTTGCATATATACTTTATTTAATGCTTCTCCATATAAATTTCCAACTGTATCATGTATGGCAGCCTTAAAAATATCCACCTCAGTGTCTATAATTTCGTTTATTAACTCTCTATTTAAAGTTCTAAATAGGCTTATATCTCTTTGTCCACCAAATAATGCCATAATTATCCTATATAAATTGGGTAAGGTATTCTGTTTAATGTATCATTCATAAATTCAGCTTCGTCTTTTTGTCGCTCAAGCATGTTTCTTCTACTTGTTGCTTCTAAATCTTCTCTAAGCTGAGTTAGCAAATTTTCTTTTTCTGCTGTTGCCTCGTTTCTTAATGTATCACCATCAAGATTAGTTTCTCCACCAGGAATAGGTATACTTCCATATTTACTACGTATACTACCTAAAAGTTCTTTTGCCAAGGCTAATGTATATTTTCTAATCCACTGTTTTCCTGCATGGTTTATCTCAGTGTATTGCATGTTGTTATAGGTTGCATTTGAGAAGTCTGTTATAGAACCATTATTGGTTTTTAATGGATCTTTTCTGTCATTTTTTACAATATACTGAAATTGAATTTTTGCTTCTGCTGTTGGAATTGGAAACACTCGTAATTCATTATTTATCAATTCAAAAGTATATGCAGATTTTCGTATTTCATCATTAAATTCAATTGCTTGAACCCTCAATAAGTCATCATACATTGGTAGCATTAAAAAGTTTACAGCTGGTGAGTATTGTCCCCATCCAAAACCTTGCAGCATTTGTTCAGATCCAGCACCTGTTCCTACGTAAGGGTCAAAAAATCTAGTTACTGCAGGAGCAGGTTCATAAAATACTCGCTTTATTTCAATATTATTTCCGCTTTCAGAAACATTTGCCCATAAATTATCTAAATTATAGGTTTGTCCTGATTCAGGTGTTACAGTTATAGAACCAGTTTTATATGTTACATCACCTCCAACTCCAGCTTCTGTTCCATACTGATTTGCTAAAGTTATCATTCTATCAAAATTAGGAGTTATTTCTCTATGTGTTAAATTAGAACCAGACGGTGCACCTTGTAGATTAAGTAAGTTTTCCTTTATATTAAAATAGTTTACTTGAGAACTGTATTCGGTTATTGATTCTTCAAATACAGCGTATAAACTTCCAGATTGCAATTCGATATCTACAATAGGATAACCCAATCTTTTGGCGCACCATGCAGCGGTATTATCTACATCATTAGTAAATGAAGTTTCTCCATCGTAAAAGCCAAAAGGTGTTTGACCAGATGAAAAGTTAGATGTGCCTGTCCAGATTGGTATTTGAGTTGCCATATATTTCCCACTTATTAGTTAACTATTCTTATATAAATATAAAGAAGTATTGTATTTAATTACATACTCATCAACATTTCAAAGACATTATCTATTGCCGGATGCCTATGGTTATCCAACAGTATTCGTTTATACACATATTCGGAGTCAGATATTTTAGAAACATCTACTATTGCAGAATAATTTTTATCCTTTAAATCAATTTGTTGATTATCTCCACAAAATATCATTGTAGAACCTTTACCTAATCGTCCTAATGCCATTCTTAATTGAGATCTTGTTAGGTTTTGAAATTCATCTACTATAACTACTGAGTTTTCAAATGTTCTACCTCTAAAGTGTGCTAGTGAAACTAGTTCTATTGATTCTTCTTTTTCCATTTTATCTAGTATAAGAGGTTTATTATAAACTTTTCTCATATTAGACCTAATAGGTACTAACCAAGGTTCCATTTTTTCTTTTTCACTACCAGGTAAAAAACCGTTATCTTCTGTGGATACAGTTGGCCTTGTTATAATAATCTTATTAATCATTCTCTTAAAGAACATATCTAACGCAACTTGACATGCTAAAAGTGTCTTACCACTACCTGCTTTTCCTACTATAAAATTATAAGGATGATGTAGCATAGCCTGTTTTGCAGACTTTTGTTCCTCTGATAAGGATATCGAAAATTTTACATTTCCTTTTGGTGGTGTTTTTTCAATGTTTTGTTTTGCCATAATAACCTCCATTTAAATGTTGTATACTATTACATATAAATATAAAAACACTACTAAAAAAGAAAGAGACTAGTAAAAACTAGCCTCTCTCTAAAAAATATATAGTGGGTATTTATTAAATAGTAGTTACACCTTTACAAAATACTTTACCATAAAATTCTGGTCTTACAACTTTCTTAGCATAACGAGTCATTACACCTTTACGTGGAGTAAAGTTTGTAGGATCGTAAACTAATGGAGTCATAATTAATGGTACGTATGGAGCATAAACAGCACCAGTTTCTAGGAACTGAGTTCCTCTAAAGCCCATAATAATTTCATCCTTTTGGATGTATGGATTTTTGTAAACTGTAAATCTGTTGTTTAATGCACCAACTTTTTGTACACCCATCGCAAATGATGCTTGGTTACCATCAGTATCAGCAGCATATCCAGGAATAGATTCTAGGATTGTTGCAACTTCTGGTCCACAAACTAAGAAGTTTGCTCCACCTCTCATTGTTTTTGC
>MDTC01096970.1_pt1 | contig 11509 bp, 6 predicted proteins | sample 811181 | NCBI WGS metagenome assembly MDTC01 (sample SAMN05326644, study PRJNA326480) | marine metagenome | isolation source: seawater | place: Pacific Ocean: North | collected 2011 | reverse complement strand
TGGCGCGCCCGGAAGGATTCGAACCTCCGACCCCCTAGTTCGTAGCCAGGTACTCTATCCAACTGAGCTACGGGCGCATTAATTTTTCCAAAATCCCTAAGTATTTTCTGACGCTGATATAGCTCAACAATTCAATGCTTAATATTCATTAAAATATTGTCATATATCAAAAATTGACAAAAGACAGGTTTCTAAGCTTTTGGGCTAACTTTCGAATAATATATTAGATACAGATTGAGTCAAATTTAGACGAAAAAACTATTAAACTTATTAGTTTATAGAAGTAAATTTTTGTTTTTTTTGGTAATCTTTAAAAAATAATAAATAATCAACAAAAATTAGACTCGAAGTTAAAATTTAATATTAAACAAAGGCCTATAATCGTCGCATGGGAAATAATAATGATATCTTTAAAGTCGCAATAGTTGGCTCTGGGCCAGCGGGGCTAAGTGCAGGAGCGCATGCTGCTGTATTGGGTTTACGGCATATTTTGCTTGAAAAATCAGACCATGCCTCAGATACAATCTACAAATTCCAGAAAGGTAAGCACGTGATGGCAACTCCCGATGTTTTACCTCTGCGTGCAGATGTAGATTTTAGTATGGGTAGCCGAGAGGATGTTCTAGATACCTGGAATGATGCGCTTAGCAAACATCAAGTTAATATTCGATACAACTCTGAGGTTAAAAGTGTTTCGGGTCAAAAAGGAAACTTTGAACTGACATTAGTTGATGGAGATATTATTAAAACGGAAACGATTGTGCTTGCAATTGGCTTGCAGGGTAACCTTAATACTTTGCGCATACCAGGCGCTGAAAATGTTACTCATCTACAATATCAATTGGATGATCCGGATGAGTATGAACATGAAACTATCATTGTTATCGGTGCTGGTGATGCAGCAATAGAAAATGCCCTTGGGCTATGCACACACAACACTGTCTATATCGCTAATCGCGGTAATGAATTTTCGCGAGCCAAAGAAGCAAATGAAGCAGCCATCCTAGCTGAAATTGATAGGGGCCGAATCATCCCGCTATACAGCAGTAACTCAAAAGAATGTACGCAAGGGACTTTAACTTTTGACACGCCTGATGGTGATATCACAATCGAATGCGATCGCGTAATTGCTAGGCTAGGTGCATCACCACCACGAAAATTTGTTGAAGCCTGTGGGGTTAACTTTCCATCTGATGCCCGCAATGCGCTACCAGAAGTCAGTAAAACCTATGAATCAAATATTGAAGGTCTCTTCATAGTGGGTGCATTAGGCGGTTACCCATTAATTAAACAAGCCATTAATCAGGGTTATGAAGTTATTGAGTTCATTAGTGGTAATACAGATTTAGACCCCGCTGATGAACCGCTGATTACAAAAACCTTAAAAGATATTAAAGATTTTGACAATGAAACTTTTTTAAAAGAAATAAGAATGAGGCTTCCCATATTTGAAGAACTAAACCCATTAATGAAAAGAGAAATGATGGTTGAATCAAGAGTAACTGCGCCTGCCGATGGAACGGTAATATTTGAACGTGGAGATTATACAAATAGTGTCTACACAATATTCAGAGGCTCAGTCAAAATACAAACCAATGAAAATGACTCCTCGCAACATGTAGTTCTTAAACAGGGTGCATTTTTTGGAGAGGTAGGATTAATATCGGGTCGTCGACGTTCAGCAACAATTTTATCTAATGAGGATGATACGATACTAATTGAAACACCTCGCCGTACGATGCTTAAATTAAGAGAAGACGTATCTTCCTTGCGAAAATCTATGGATAAAGAAGCTATCGTAAGACAAATTCAAACTTATATTGCAAGCTCCCTCGACATTGATGTCATACATAAACTAGCAGAATCGGCATCAATAGAAAACTTTCATAAAGGTAAAGTCTTATTTAATGAAGGAGATGAAGGAGATGCACTTTATCTTATAAGTAAAGGTTCGTTAATGGTATCAAAACGAATTGGTGGCAAAGAGATAACGCTAGCCTACGTTGCTGCTGGCAATTATGTCGGTGAAATGGCGCTCATGTCAGATTTATCCCGTACAGCAACGATTAAAGCCGCTGTTGATTGTGAAACAATTAAAATAGATGGCGATATCTTCCGTAAATTAGTCAATAAAAACCCTTCTCTTCAGAAAGAAATTGAAGAAAAATATGGTCAGCGTATTGTTGAAACTGAAAAGATGATTGAACAACCCGAAGCCGGAAGTATTGTAGAGTTTCTAATGGGTGAAGGTATTGGTGAAGCAACCGATGTACTCTTAATTGACGAATCAATATGTGTTGGATGTAACAACTGTGAGAAAGCCTGCGCTGAAACACATAGTGGTATTTCACGACTAAACCGCGAAGCGGGGCCAACGTTTGCTAATGTTCATGTTCCAACAAGTTGTCGACACTGTGAACATCCGCATTGCATGACAGATTGCCCTCCGGACGCAATTAAACGAAATTCAGAGGGTGAAGTTTATATTACCAATGATTGTATTGGTTGTGGTAATTGCGTAAGAAACTGTCCTTACGGTGTCATTCAAATGGCGCCCGAACCACCAGAAAAACCTGGTTTATTTTCTTGGCTTCTTTTTGGAAAAGGCCCTGGACCAGGTGAAGACTATGGTTATCGGAAAACTGCGCCAGAGGATGCGCGTAAGACAGCAGTCAAGTGTGATATGTGTAAAGATATTACCGGGGGAGCATCTTGTGTACGCGCCTGCCCAACAGGTGCAGCAATCCGTGTAAAACCAGATGAATTTATGGATTTCATCAGAGATGGTGGAGAATCAATTTAATGAGTTCCAATAACGCCCACGAATCATTTTTAATTTATAGAGGATTAAAATTTTTCTGGTTAGCAATAGCTTTAGTATTTGTTGTGATAGTACTTTATATTTGGCATGAACCTTTAGACGAGCCAAACGGAGGATCTTGGCTCGGATACACGCTAGGAGTTATCTCTGCGGCACTAGTGTTATGGTTAACCTGGTTTGGTGTACGCAAACGACAATATGCGCTAAGTGCCACAAAACTTAAAGTTTGGCTCTCTGCTCACATCTATTTTGGACTTGCTCTTGTTGTAATTGCCACCTTGCATAGTGGTTTTCAAATTGGATGGAATATTCATTCTGCTGCCTACATTCTTGTATTATTAACAGTTGCAAGTGGTGTCTTTGGAGTTTTTGTATATGTCCGTTACCCGAGACTAATGACAAAAAATCGTGCAGGACTTTCATTAGATGAAATGATGGGGAAAATCTCAGAATTAGATCAAGATATTCTTAAAGAAGGACAACAACTACCCGAAGAAATAAATTCAGCGCTGCTTAAAGCAGTGAGAAAAACAAGTATTGGTGGAAATATATTTGAAAAACTATCACCTAAAAATGTTATTTGCCCAACAACAGAGGCAAGAAATTTAATTGAAACAAAATTTGCTGATATGTCTTTACAAGACCAACATATATCTAAAGTTATCGCGTTATTAGCAAAAAAAACAAAGCTTCTACGCCGCGCAAGACGTGATATTCAAATAAAAGTCATTTTACGAATCTGGTTATTTTTTCATATTCCACTGGCTATAGGTCTATTAGGTACGCTTTTTTCTCACATTCTAGCTGTGTTTTTTTATTGGTAAGGAAAAATAATACGCAATGAAAGTTCTTATCAAACATCTTTTGAAGAAAACTCGAACAGGTGGGTATGCTCAACGTGATGAGGTAATAGATGCGCAAAACGTCAGTTTTGGGCGGGGCTCTGAATGTGAAGTTCATCTAACCGACCCAAGGATTCTCCTAGTTCAAGTTAAAATTACTGAACGCTCAGGAAAACTACATCTTGAAAGCCAAGGAGATAGTGATTTTCAGGTTAATGGTCAAATATTAACTAAAGCTTCCGTAAAACCCGGAGATAAAATTCAACTAGGGCCATATGATATTGAAATTCTGGATAATGATAATAAACATGATGCTGTTCTTACTATTGAGCACTCGCGCCCTCTAGGAGATGAATTGGTAGCATTAAAAAAACGTTCGAACACAGAATTTACAACACTTGGCCTAAGTATTCGTGGGTGGGCTTGGTTTTTATTCATTGCGATCATAACGATTGGAGTTTTAGGTCCGCTAACCGCATTCATTACCAAACCTAAAGGTGAAGACCCTTTAGCTAGGGCTGAAACTACTAGATTACTGGCAGATGCCGACCATGTATGGCTGCCTGGTCCACATTCAAGTGTCCATGCTCATTTTGGTGATCGCTGTGAAACTTGTCATACAAATGCATTTAAACAAGTGATGAATAAAGTTTGTTTTGATTGCCATAATAATGCAGGACATCATGCTGACCCTTCCATATTTCCAAGCGCGTCACTTGACGGGCAACAATGTCAGGATTGTCATAAGGAACATAGCGGAGATAAGGGCTTACTTATTACAACCGAGAGATTTTGTACGAATTGTCATAGTGAAATATTAGAGATAGCTGAAAATTCAAAATTAAAAAATGTTTCTGACTTTGATAAACACCCTCAATTTCATCCAACACTTATCAAAACTCATCAGCCTGAAACTTTTGAGAGAATCGCCATTGATGCAAATAAACCAAAACCGGTCGATCATTCTAATTTGAAGTTTCCGCACAATAAACATTTAAAAGAAAATGGTGTTCGACATCCAAATGGTACGCGAACAGTGCTGCAATGTGGATTTTGCCATGAACCAGAAACTGGTGGTGTTGCACTACAACCAATTAGTTTTGAAAAACACTGCTCAAACTGCCACGATCTAAAATTTGAACCTCAAGCTCCTAATAGAGAAATGCCACATAAAAATTTATCACAGGCAAAAGACTATGTGGCAGGTACTTATGCAGAATTTGCATTACGTGGTAACTGGATTGAACCGGCTAGCCCAGTAGAAAATGTTTCTAGTTTTCGTAAATTAATTGGCGAGGGCCCAATTGTAACGGAAGAACAAAGAAAAGCAGCTTTTGAATGGGCGGAATCTAAAGCAGAAGAAGTCTTGCAGGGAAAATTTGGACGTGGGCTCTGCGGTGAATGTCATGAAATCGTAGATAACGAAAAAACTAAAAACTGGGATGTTGCGCCAGTTCATATTCCGACAAAATGGCTACCTAAAAGTCATTTTAACCACAAACCTCATAAAGATAGAAAATGTACTACTTGTCATAACGCCAAAGAAAGTGAAGAGGCAACTGATGTGCTGCTTCCGTCAGTTAAAACATGCCAGGAATGTCATGGGGGGGAATTTGCAACTGCGAAAGTTAAGAGCACATGTGTTGAGTGTCATAGCTTTCACCGTGAAGAACTGATGATGCCAAAAGAACAGCTATAACTTTTTTTAGAATTTACGACGCAGTTCGAGGCGAATCCCAGAAAGATTATCTACATCCTCTAGAATACCAAGTATTGCATCTGCCCTTAGAATCCAACGATCATTTAAATTATGTTGATAACGCGCACTCAATGCATATTGGTCTCCAACAATTGTCTCTGATTGGCCTCCAAACGGTTGAACCGTTGCAAATTCAAAAACAATCTGGCGAGACAGATCAAAAAGATTTTCGATACCTACAGCAAAACCATACGCATCCTGTGCGGATGAGTCTAATTTTGGAAATCCGGTAAGACCATCTGTCTCAAATGCTATACCAGTATTTTTAAGTAATCCATCATTCCCACGCACAAGTGGTTGAGGTCTATCTACACCAACAAAAAAGTTCGCATAAGGAATTAATGTAAGCGGTTTATGCGTAATGAGTGAATTCTCTACCAAAATTGCAAACCCATCAGCTGTCTGCGTATTACCGCCATTAGGATTTTGTCCCAACGCCCAAAAACCGCGCACCGAATTTGAAAGTTTACCGCCATATCGTTTTGTCCATGAAACAGTCAAATTATGATGATCAAAATTACTTAATCCGTTTCCATCACGTTTATCATCTATAAAACCATACCCACCCTCAAAATAACCTTCTCGTGTTTCAATAAAAGTTGTAACACCAAAAACATTACCTTTATTATCTTCTAATTGATTATTAGCATTTTTTAACGCTGCAGTTGTTACTTTATCAATGCCTGCAAAGAAAGTTATATCCATATTTGAAATATCAAATTTTGGTGAATTTTTTGCCGGAATGGCAAATGCGCCGCCAATAATTGCATCATCAAACCAAATTCCATTTTGAAAAAGTAATGGCATAAAACCAAATGCAAAAGGCAAATCATAGGTTGCCCACTGATCAGTTAATCCAGACTGAATAGCCCCTATGTCGCCTTCGAAAAAAAGAGTTTCAATATTACCGTCTAATACAAAATCAAACTCGCCATGGTCATCACCAAAAAATTCGTGACGAAGAAAATTATTATTCTTATCTATTGGCCGTAGAAACATGTGAATACGTTCTGTTGATGTCAGTTTTAAATCAACATTAAGATTTAATCGGGCGGCAAGTTGGCCAATTTCTTGACCGCCATTATCATTAAAGGCAAGGGCCGATCTGAAATCACCAAAAACTAATAGTTGTGGCCGAAGAAGGTTCTTTGTGCCGACAGTATCGTAAGTCTGCCCCAAAACACCTTCAGTGTATAATGGATAACCCCATTCCAAAATTGGGCGTGGTTCATTAAATGGAGTCTTTCCGCCATAGATTTTTATTTGTTCAGCAACATCATAAACATCATCTGGATAGGTTGGGTCACTACCAAAAAGATCACGCTCAAATTCAGATGAACGAGCAATCGGATCCATCTCAGGTGGTGCTTGATGCCCCTCATATCTTGGGCTGCCGCTTCTTTCTTCTAGTACAGTATCTGGAGGGACATCTCTGCGACGCAATACACCTTCTTTATCCTCAGCAGACACTTCTTCAGCAACTACGTCTTCCATATAGTCTGAAACGCTCTCGTTGTGATGTTCCGATTCTGCGACAAGGTATCTTTCTCTAAGTGGAGTCGTATTTGGTTTCTTAATACTTGTATCAATTGTTTTTTCTTTAATTATTAACCAATTATCATCAATTTTTTCTAAAGAGATAAGTTTTCTAATATCATCACTATAGCTATCTGATTGGTAACTTTGTAAGAACTCAACATCAACATGGTTTGAATCATGCGATTTAATCTCTGAATCTGCTAAAGTTACTTTTATAAAGGTTGGGGTAATAACTCTCTCACGACGTTGTTTCTCCCATCTCCCGCGACTGATTTTTTTTGATGGAATAAAAGTTTCTGCATAAGTTTTAAGATAAGCATTTATATCTTGAGCTGACCAAGAATCTGACCAACGCTCTAGTACTGCCTCAACAGTCTCTTTGATTGAAATAACTTCTTCTTCAATTACGCCAGCGTTTTTATTTGGTTTAGATTCAATTTCACTTAAGTTACTATCAGGCAGATCTTGTTCAGATAATAAATTTTTTATTTCTACATCAGCTACTATTACCTTCTCTTCAATAATCAACCATTGATTATTAATATTTTGCATTGATAGTTGCTTTTTTACTTCATCGGTATAAGTATTTGATTGGTAGTATTGTATAAAATCAACATCAGCAAGATTCTCGCCGTACTGGTTTACTTTTATATCGAATAGGGTGACTTTAATATAGTCAGGCGTTATCAACTTTATTTTTCTTTCGCTTTCCCATGCTTCACGGTTTAATCCTTTTGATGGAACAAACTCTTGACTATAGCTTTCAAGATAAAGAGAAACATCCTGTGAAGTCCATGCGTTTACCCAATTGTTTACCGAAGATTCTATGCCGGCATATGCAGGATGTATGTAAATAAAAAAGAGAAGTCCGCTAAAAAATAGTTTGCCCTCTTTTCGCAATTTATAATTAATAAAAATCATCTTTTATTTAATATCAAATTCTGTTGCGTATGGATGAATATCAATCATCCATTCATTAATTCGTTTTTCCATATCAAGTGTTGCGCCAACAAATTTCATAAAATAAATCGGCTCGGCTCGGCTACGTAGTCTCACTTGTAGTTTGTATGTGCCTTGTTTTTTGATTAAATCTCCTGGAACTTTATATTTTGCATCACGATACGCCAGTGGCGGAATTGAACGACCTTCCATTCTAGCAAATGGAGGGTGATTCATGACTGTTGTTGGTTGTGCCGCTGGTCTTAACATGGGGAGTTGATCGATATCAAAATTGACGGGTAGATACATCTCCCGATCAGTCCCTTTAATATTTGTTGTTAAAAATTTTGTTTGTAAATTAAAAAGCTGGTCATCGTGTTCAATTGTCCCTTCAGCTAATTCTATTGAATGAAGGTCAACCATATCTCCATATTTATCAACATAACCAGATTCAAATACACGCTCCCCATCGGGATCAGTAAGTACAACATTGAGCCAAATTTCAGGTTGTGCTCCCAGTGAACCGGATGGGAGATTATGGCCCTCATCGACATTGGTAACCCGATAGCGGAAACTCAAATCTTTACCTATTTCTGGGGCGCCTTTATCAAAAAATGGTCCGTCTATTCGACTTCCATTTTCCATAACTGCGAGACGATCAAGTCGTTTATTTTCAAGAAGCTTATTATTTTGCCCGATTATATAGCGCGCTTCTTCTCGTGCCTTTCGGGTTGACCATATCTCTGGAAATTCGGGTGCCTCAACTAGTCCCTGCTCAAGTTTATCTTCCCAATCAGGCATTCCCCATAGCTCACGATAATTAAAAGTTAACCACTCTTTAACTGACCATTTAAGTGCGCGAGCATTAAATGGGAATAAACCGGGATGTGCAATGGGATATCCAGGGCCATAAAAAGCATGGTTCGAATGTTTACGATTTGTATCTCCCACAACACGACCATTAACAATTGCAACAGGTGCGGTATCGTAGCCTTTTGCCTCGCCAGGTATTTTGCCCATATGACAAGCTTGGCAAGTCACTCCCTTCGCGTGCGCAGGACTATCGCGATATTGTTCCCATACTACTTCCAGCTTGATACCTAAATTAACTGCTACCTGATGGCATGAAACACAAAACTCAGATTGTCCGATCGTCTCAAAAACTGAAGCCCCTGCATGAATAGGAAAACCCTCTTCCTCAGGACTCCCTGATACTTTATAGTAATCACGATCTGCTAATACTTCAGCAACACCAGGGGCATTTCCAGTATTATAAACAGGCTCATAAATACTCCCCGGTTGTATATGGCGCTCGCCATTAACCTTAAAAAATGATTGATTGACCCTATGACAAGTAATACAGGTTATTCCTTCTCTTGCTACTAAGGATCGTTCCCATAACGGTGATTCTCTGGGTTCGCCAATTTGGGTGCCGACCGTTTGATGGCATCGCACGCAGAAACTACCCATAGTACCCGATGTTAGTGCATTGACTGCTTGCTCAAATTTATGAAACATGGGAGATATTGATGCATATGCATGATTAGAAGATGACCATTCACTGAAGATCTTTTGGTGACAACGACCGCATAATGCCGCCGAAGGATATTGCGATTGTTTTAATATCTCAAAATGTGGGTCAATGCTTTCTCCGCCACCAAGCAATTTTGGTTCGACATCACTAACCAACCTTTCCCACTGGGCTTCATAATCTTCGGGTAACTTATGATCTTGATCTATAATTGATTCACCAGCTAAAGAAAATCCAGAAAATATAATGCAAGCCAGCAAATAAAGCTTAGCTTTAAAAAATATTATCAAGTACTTTTTTTGCAGTATTTGTGATTTCATATATATAAATAAATTATTCGACAATATTAACCTATACGTATCACTCACGTGTTTGAGTAACAATTATCCCTAATTATAAATTAGAGTCTTACTTTTTCTTACTTCTTCGATAGCTGTAGTTCAGGTTCCATAGCAGCCTTTATGCTTTCAATTGCTTTGACAAAATCCGAGGGACGATATTTTTCATCATACTTAACCGCTTCATAAGCCATATCCATCGCGGTTTTTACTTTTTGTATTGTCGCGTCCTTTAATATTCCTGCATCCTTCATAGCTTCTACAACACTACCAATTGAGTAAGTAGCCTGCTCTGCCGCTATATAATTTACGTATTCACCATGAAGGCCAAACTCTAATAATGCATTTAGTATTTTACTCATTTCACCGCCTGTAAAACTATGTCCATTGATTTTTTTAACAACACCTTGAAGCGTTTGTTTTAGTGTGTTGGCCGCATCATACGTTGCATCACCACCCTTCATCGAAGACTGATGTAATGCTCTTGCTTCATTTTCAATGAGTTTTCCAAGTTCGGGGTCAACAACAGATGTGACAACGCGTAATAAAACAATATTTGCGTCATTTAATTTCGGTATACCCGGATCAAGACCTACGCTATCTCGCCTCTCCCAACGAAGATTAGACATTGGATGATGGCATGCATGACAATCGAAAAAGACCAATTCTGGGAAAATGCCCTGGCGATTACGCTTAGCATCTGTCAATGCCTCTAGGGTTTCTTCAACAGCAACAGCTTGGCCAATCGCCCAAGTTTTAACGCCGTTGTCCCAGCTCTTTCGTTGCCGATAATCTGCATCGACTCGATAATGCGCAGGCTGAGTAGCCGTATAAGTATCCAGCTCAAAAGATAGCCTAGGGTGCCCTGCACCCATTATTTTATGCGTAAGAAACTTATTTTTTGTACCGTAATGACAACTCAGGCAAAGTTTCGCCCTTGCTATTGGTTCTTCGGTTGGATATTGGCCAGCCTCTATGTTTTCTTTGCGCCCTCCTACCCCAGAAACATGAATTCCAAGCCACTTTTCAGCGCCGCCATGACAAGCTTCGCAGGTAACGCCATCACTTAATGTAAAATTTTTAGCACGCTTTGATTTTGGCACATTATTGGCGTGACAATTAAGGCATGTATCATCTTTTTGGGGATCTTCTATGCCTAAATTTTTTGCAATACGTTGCGAACGTTCCTTCCCCAGTGTTTTGAAGGCACGAGCATGGTGATCGTGTTTTTTCCAAGTGATTGCTTCATTTTGAAGTACTGATGAATTTTGCCAAGGTTTAATTGCCCCGTGACAAGTAGAACCTGAGCAAGTCTGCACACCAAGATGCATGTCATCACCATACTGAGGTAAAGTCTCGGCATAAAGACCTGATGCTTGAATTGTAAGCAATAGTCCAAATGCAATCAAAACGCTTCTAAAGCCCTTTTTCATATTGTTATCGCCTCTTGGTACTTCCATTAATTGTACCCAAATTTATTTATTGTATAAATCCTTCTTCTAACAATACTAATATATTACTAGGGCTGGCCCATGAATTAAACTTGATATAAAGAAATATCTTGATTTAGACCATATTGTATCTATTCAAAAAATTGTTACTTGCCTAAGTACTTGTTTTGATGGCGGAGAGGGAGGGATTCGAACCCTCGATACGGGATAAACCGTATACTCCCTTAGCAGGGGAGCGCCTTCAGCCACTCGGCCACCTCTCCGTTATGAAAAATACTAGGTAATTCTT
>MDTC01046737.1_pt1 | contig 11509 bp, 12 predicted proteins | sample 811181 | NCBI WGS metagenome assembly MDTC01 (sample SAMN05326644, study PRJNA326480) | marine metagenome | isolation source: seawater | place: Pacific Ocean: North | collected 2011 | reverse complement strand
TTTGTTTGTTTGTTTGTTTGTTTGTTTGTTTGTTATTTTAATTTGCGGGGGCGTATGCCCCCTGGGGCTGGTTTTGCCAATCCCATTGCTATGCGTTGTTAAAGTCTATGGGTGGTTGGCTTAAAACTCTTGCCCTGAACCTATCGTTTTCCTGTTCTTGCCACTGGTCATAGCAATAGACAAGTCTGCTGAACCCCTCTTTTAAAGCAAGATTGATATCTAAACCTGCTTCTTGGCATCTCTCAGAAAACCAATCAAAGGAGTCAAAAAGGCTGCGCCCACTATTTTTTAAGGAAGTGTCTAAATTGCTTATTAGACTTTGGTCTGTTCTTTCACATACAAAATCCCTAACGACTGTATATCTGCATTTTTCAAACATCTTAAAAAGTTCAAGACAGTTCTTTATCGTTAAAATAATGTCGTCAGCACGAAAATGGTCGTTATGTCCATTTAGTAAAAACTTAACACTTTCATCGTGATGTAAAGCGCTACTTCTTGCGTTATGAATTAACTCGTGAATCAGTTCATTCAAAATATCAACTTGCTCTGTTGTTAGGGCTTTATTACCCTCGGTATCTTTGCTGTGATTAGCATTGGCTTTCGCCGCCTCAGTTGCCGTGTTGTTATTGGTTGTCTTGCTCATCTTGTTTCCCTTTATGTCATTTATTTGCGAGGACATCCTCGCCCTGTAAATTACTTATCGGTTGTTTTGAGAAAAACTTTATTTATTTTTTTTATAAAAATAATAAGTATATGTATTTATTTTATAATTATTTTTCTATTTTTTAATAGGTTGTGTTTTATGATTGGCGATGTGATAGAGTGTTTCTAACGAAGAATCGTTAGTTGCCCGTACAGAATAGTGCTGTTCATTCGGGCAGTTTGAATATCTTGGTTATCAATCCTATATGTGATGTTTAGATCTAGACGGTTTTTTTATTTTTTGCTTGAGGGAATATCAGAGAGACCCATCCTTTCCGTAACGCTTTTTGGTATGCGATCCGGCTGTTTTTCCGCCATTCAATTTCGGTTTTGTAGGTAAAGGCGTCAGCTTTGCAGGCATCAAAGTCCCATTTGTTTCGCTTTGGTTTCATCTCTGAGCATAAGATATTTAACCAATCGTTTTTTCTTGCTCTCTCGTAAGTTGATGGGGATTTGTCTCGCCATTCAGTACGTGAATTGTACATTTCTGCGGCTGCTCTACATTGTTCGAAGTAGAAGGTTTCGTCGCGCCCTAAAAAATCGGCCCATCCGTCCCATCCTTTGTCTATATACTGTTGATAGGGGTTCGAGGGTATATTGTCAGGAAGCAGACCACGTCGTGAGGCGAGTTGCCATTCTTGCTGGGTGTTTATTTTATTTTGGTTTCTGGCCCATTTTTTTGCTTTTTGAAATGATAGAAATGGAGTTTTTCTTTGGTCAGATTCGTTGATAGTAAACTGATGTTTTATATTAGGAAGCCAGCCGAAGTATTTTGCAGTATAGTATTCGTCAATGTGGTCGTGTTCCTCTCCGCGTCCATCCATTACGTCAAAGTTAGCCCATTCAAAATAGTTTTTAAATAGTTTCGTGCTTGATAATATTTGTTTAAGAGTCGGGCGGTCTGAGAAGTGGGAAATTAGGTGTCCCCACGAGAATATTTGATGGGGATTGTCGTTATAGTATTTTTCTTTTACTGTGTTTCCGGCGTGTGGTTTGGTTACATAAGGTGAAGAAAAGCACTTTTCCCATTCTTCATCTTTGAGGTTCGTTGGTCTAAGTTGATAGGCTTTTGGCGACTCTAGTTGGTCAATTTTTTCGTATTGAAACATTTTCTGATGTATTAGTGCTATTTCGGAGAATTGGGGTTGTGTTAATTTTTCAGCATACTCTGTCCACCATTGGTAGTCTTCAAACCAAGTTTTGGTAGCGCTTATAATGGGTTCTATCCAATTATTTTTGAGGGATTCTGTGTAGGCAGTGTGGCTATATGTGGCCCACTCTAAGAAGCACTGATATTTTTTGAAGTCGCTGATGCAGTCTTTTAGCGACCAGGAATCCGAATGGTTTTTCATATGTTCTATACAGTCTGAATAGATGTGTGTGGACTTCGCATAGAATACATAATTTGGATAGTCGGTTTTCCAGTCGACGGGATTGTCATATTTTTTGGCTTGTTCTAAGCATATAGATTTTGAATATTGGGTATGCCACTTTGATTTAAATTCTATAAATTCTAGTAAGTAACAATTGAGGGCAATGTGGTAGTATCTTCTGTGCTCGCTGTTAATAGAGTATTTCCACTCTTGGAGAGAACGGTATTGTGCTGCTATTTTTTCTATTAGTTCGATAGTTCCTTTACAAGTTTGTAGGCTGTATTCATTATATTTAGTTAGTTTTAAACCACGGAAGATTTTTTCTAATAGGTCAAATTTAACGCAGTAGTCGTATGCTACTGGTTCAATAAGTCTAAAGTTGGTTTGTGTAAGGTGTTTGGCTGCTAATTTTTGGCATATATCAGGGGTAATTTTGCGGTTTTTTTGTTTGCCTAGAAAGTCAGGCCAATCAATCCATCCGGAGTATTCGTACTTGAGGGCTGGATTAATAGGGATGTCTTTCGGGATTCGTCCATCTCGGCTTGCGGTATGCCATTCGTCGATGGTTGTAATTTGGTTTTTTTGTGCCCATTGTTGAGCTTGTTCAAAAGTCTTAAAGGGAACATCTCGTTTTCCCATATTGCTGCTAGGCATATGGCTAGTTATTGATTCAAAAAATTCCTCTCCGAGGCTTTTAGCGTACTGGTATGCACCACCTTGTTTGTTATAGAAGTCCCATTTGGTATCATACTTCTTTGCTTCTTTAGTGACAGAAGCTTTACTCCAGGTTTTGCGGATGGTTTCCATATGCTTCGTGCAAAAGGGGATACAATTATTTTTGTAAGCCCATTGATAGGCGCCGCCGCTGGCTTTTGACCATTCGCCCTTGGTTTTATATTTAAGAGCGTCGGCTTTAGCCAACTCTTTGTTCCACTTAGACTTGCGCACGGCCCACCTCCTAGATTTCTTTACGGCTCATTCACCCGCAGCCTGAGTTCTTTTCCGTTTTCTTAAAAGAACATCATAATCATACAACCTTTTAGGCTTTATTTACAGGCCTTAAGGAGCCTATAGCCTTTATTTTGGGGCAATTTCCATCATTCCCCTGTTGCATAATGAACAGATTGGAGCGGGCAGGTTTTGTTGTCCGTAGAATTTAATATTATCTCGGATACATATATATTTACTTTTTCGCTTTGAAGCGTAGGAATTCTTATGATCTGGGTAGCGTTGCAGGTGACTGCGGAACCCTTTGTCATCAATTAATATATTTGCTAGTTTTAAGAATATTGAATCAGCCTCCCAGTAGTGAGACATAGAACGCCCTGTTCTCTTTCCGCCTTTTCTTCCTGTGTGGGATGTGATAAGTCCCCGTTTTTCCATTATCGTTTTGAATTCACGGCAATGGTATCCTTTATTAGGGCTTCCGGTCATTTGGTGAAATTGGTGGCACATCTCGTGTAGTAGGATAGATAGAACGTGGATGCTTACTTTTCTTTCAGAGTTTAAAAGGGGATTATCTTTTTCGATATTGAAGGAGTCAGGGTTGAAGCAGATTTCGTCAAGGTCTGAGTTTGTATTTATATCTTTCCACTTTCTGGGGAAGTAGTAGCCGCCCCATTTGCCTTTAGACAAAATGAAAGCGACTTGTTTAAGTTCAGAATTAAAGAGGGATTTGTTAAGAAAGTCGAATGCCATTTCAAGGTTTTCGTAGATGACTAGTTTGCTTTTGCCATCTTGTTTCGGTTTAGTGCTTTGTGGGATCGGTTTCATTAGCTTTGCCTTATTTTTGTGTGTTTTGGTTCAGATGGGTAGTGCAGTGGTTTAGCCAACCATTCCTGTGTGCTGCTCGGTAAGCACTTGGACTGTTCGTTAACCACTCATTTCGGGTTTGGTAGGTCGAAGCATCTAGTGTGCAGGCTGCTAGAGTCCATTTAACCTTACTAATCATATGTGCGCAGCACTCGTCCAGCCAGCCATTCTTCCGTGCCGCTTCATAAGCTCCACTCTTTTGCCACTCAGTTCTGGTTCGGTAGTTCAAGGCATCTTGTCTGCAAGCCTCTAGCGTCCATCTCTGGTGAAGAACTTGCATATGTTTACAGCATTCGTCGAGCCATCCATTCCTGTGTGCTGCTCGGTAAGCACTTCCACTCTTCTTCTTCCACTCACTTCTGGTTCCGTAGTTCAAGGCATCTTGTCTGCAAGCCTCTAGCGTCCATTTCTGGCGAAGAACTTGCATATGTTTACAGCATTCGTCGAGCCATCCATTCCTGAATGCCGCCCCGTAAGCACTTTTGTTCGTCTTCTCCCACTCGGATCTGGTCGAATAGAGCATTGCATCTTGTATGCAAGTCTTGAGATTCCATTTTTTGTATTTTCGTCGGTTATTCATTATTTCGTTCCTTGTTAATTTTTTGTGTAGTTTTGTATGCAGGCTGTTAGCCACTTATTCTTTTTAGCTGTGTCGAATGTTGCGGGACTTTTGTTTATCCATTCGTTTAGCGAGGTAAATTTTTCTGCTTCTGCTATGCAGTCGTCGATGGAATAGTCGTGTGTTGGTGTTGGTGTTGGTGTTGGTGTTGGTTTACATTTAGTCTTTGGTATAGCAGGTAGAGTCGGTTTGGGTGATTTGTCAGTTTTTTCCATATGTTTTGTGCATTCCTTCAGCAGACCGAGTCTTCTTGCTGCAATATAATGTTTGCTGCTAAATCTTTTCCATTCTTCAATGGTTTCGTAATTTTTCGCGTTATTTTTTAGTTGTCGCTTAGTGAAGCCTTTTGAAGTGTTATTCTTTACTTTAGCTTTAGCTGTAGCTGTAGCTGTAGGTGAAGAATATGGAGAATGTTGTTGTGTTTCGTTCGAAACATCATTTTCGTGAATTGTAGTCTTTATTACTGTTTTCGTTGTTAGTGGTTTGATGTCGTTCTTCATTATGTTTTCCTTATGTCTGTCTAGGCAACCCGTTTGCCATATTTAAGTTATCGGACAGTATGAGAATAACTTTAGTTGTTTTTTTTAAAAATCTTATAATATTTTGTTATATTTCAATATAAATATTTTATATAATTAATATTATTGCTTTATTGAAATATCGTTGTCCGAAATAGCGTTAAATAAGACGAGAAGCGTGTAGGCTTATTCATCAACGTGACTGTATTGCGTGAATGTATCTTCGTGATTGAGATATTCACTGTGTGCTTCGGATTGGATGTCTATGTTGACATCGCATATTGAATGCAACAGTGCTGTGATGTGGGCTTGTTGTTTATCGTTCATCTGTTCGTTTAGAGATTGCCACGCAGCTCGCATTGCCCAGTCCTTTTTTTGAAAGTAGCAGGCGTAATAGGTTTTGTTCCAGTGTAGTCGGTTATTCATCCATCTACCGAAGAGGTGAACCCCTATATGGGTGAGAGGGTTTCTACCTAGAGGTAGTTTGGTTGTATTCTTATTAATCAAACTTTTACTTTTGATTTTTGCTTCCAGGTAGTTAAAGAAGCCTTCGAATAGTTCCTGGAAATCGAATTCTATGTGTACGGTTTTTGAGGTTTGACTAGCATTTAGTTCAATTAATGTATCCTGAAGATGCTTTTGGCTTTTGAGGAGTTTAGAGCGTTCATTCTCACAGGATTGTTGCGTGATTTTGGCATCGATGGCCAGTAATTGGCATTTAATCCAATTTTTGTAACAGATTTGGTCAGTTTTTGGTTGTTTCATTTTATTTTCCCCTTGTTTCTTGATGCCGTTTGTGGCGTCTATATTATTTTTCGGTTTATATAAAAATAACTTTAGTTGTTTTTTTCAATAATTATTCAAACAACTATAATTTAATGATAAAAATATTTATTAATATTGATAAATTATTATAGTGCTAAAGACTTTTGTCCATACGAGTACTGCATTCGTCGAGCCATCCATTGTTTAACGCAGCATTGTAAGCACCTCTATTTTTCTTTTTCCATTCTGTTCGGGCTTGGTAGTTCGAAGCATCTTGTCTGCAAGCCTCTAGAGTCCATCTTCCTAGGATAACGCGCATATGTTTGCAGCATTCGTCGAGCCATCCATTTTTTGAGGCAACTCGGTAAGCACTTTGATGCTTCTTCTTCCACTCACTTCTGGTTCCGTAGTTCAGAGCATCTTCCTTGCAGGCTTGTAGAGTCCATCTCCCTTGGATAACCCGCATATGTTCACAGCATTCGTCGAGCCATCCATTCCTGATTACTGCTTTGTAAGCACTTCCACTCTTTTGCGCCCACTCATTTTTGGTTCGGTATTTCAGAGCATCCTGTTTGCAAGCCTTGAGAGTCCACTTGCGTCGAATAACCTGCATATGGTGACAGCATTCGTCGAGCCATCCGTTTTTCGTTGCCGCCGTATATGCAGAGCCACTACCCTTCTTCCACTGACTTCTGTTGGAATAGGCGAGGGCATCTTGTTTGCAGGTTGCTAGAGTCCATCTTTTTTTAATGGGCATATGCTGACAGCATTCGTCCAGCCAGCCATTTCTGTGTGCTGCTTTGTAACAATTTCCGTTCGTCTTCGCCCACTCGGTTCTGGTCGAATAGAGCATTGCATCTTGTATGCAAGTCTCGAGATTCCATTTTGTGGATTTTTGTAGGTTATTCATAGTTATTTCCTCGTTTTTTGATGACGCTTGTTTGCGTCTACACACTGTTTCGGAATATTAAAAGAATGACTTTAGTTATTTTTTTAATTAAGGTAATAAATATCTGTAATATAATATAAAAAATAATTATTAATAGTAATATATTGTCATAATGCTAAGGCGTTCAGCCAGTGTGTAATGCTGAGTGTGTACAGAATTAGATAGGTGAGGGCGAATATGTTGGCTTGACCGCCAGATAAGGTTACCTGTTCTCCCCATATAACTTTCTTTATGCCAGAGCATAAGATATGTCCATCTAAGCCTGGAAACGGTAGCCAATTTGGCAGAAGACGGGCACTTGATACAAATATCAGTCCTCCGCAGAAGATTATTGTGTTTCGGTCTAAGGTGATGCCGGTAAATTCAAGTAATATACTATGGATGGTGCTTGCGTTGTTTATCGACCAGAAACCTAAAAGAAAGCAGGTTAGGTCTACTGTAGGTGGTACGAGTTTGAGAAAAGCAAATTTCCCCCAGGTTCTAATGTTTCTTTCGTAGTCCATTGGTAGCAGGTACGTTGGACACGACTGTAGTCTTCCTAACCCTATGTTAAGTATGGTTTTTATCGTTGAGAGACTGGAGTTCTCTGTGCTCCCATACACATTTTTGATATTTGTCCATATAGAGTCAATATGAAGGTTGGTAAAGCGGGCACAGAGTATATGCAGTAATTCGTGACGGGCAAAGGCTAGATTATTACAGAAATATACGCATAGGACTCCAGGAAGGCCGTACTTTGAATCTATAGCTAATGTACATAGTATGATCCAAATAGTATTCATTTGTTTGGTCTCCTTTCAGTTGATAATTTGAGATATAGGCTTGGCAGGGGGGGCAGTGTGGACGAGTACGTGATACAGGAATAGGAAACAGGAATGATATTTGTGGGGGTTTCGGTTGTAATGTAGAAAGACTGGTTTGTAGGTACTGATTGTCCGGCAACGCTAAGTTGTTCTGCCGATGTGAAAAGTCTATTGTATATTTCGGCAGTGTAGGGGGATTGCTTGTGAGATTCGTGGTCGCATTCAAGGGTGCCTGACCATCTGATTAGAGTTCCGGTGGATTGCGGAGTTACTTTAACCGTTTCTAATGGTCCGTAGCACTCGTTTGTGACACTGCCGCATTGAAACGTGAATGGCAGGATAAGGGTTAGTTTAAGTTTTAGAATTGTGTCCATCAGCTATGGTCCTCCCTGTGCATTCGCAGTGCTGTTTTGACTGTTTCTGGGTGAATAAGGATGTATCCGTGATGGCTGCGTAGTACTAAAAAGCCATCTTTATCGACGTAGATTTGGCAAAGGTCTCTCTCTGTCCAGAACTTTGGTTTTTTTTTTTGTTCAGTCATTGTATTTGTCCTTATCTATTTCGTTGAGCTGGTCTTTTGTTACGTACAATACGAGGGTTGTATCTTCTATTAACGGGCTATTTATAAGGATGGAGTATGCTTCGCCTCTGGCAGGATAGATTCTGAAGTCTTCTGCTACAGCGATTTTTGATCTTCGATACTTCATATTGAAAGTCCTCTTGTTGAAAAAAAATGAGGCTTTACGCCTCTTTTTTGTTGTTAATGGTTTTTGAATCTTGTTGAGACAATCCTACTTTTTTCAGGTAGTTATCGTAGAGTTTGATGCATCCGACTGTGCCGCCATCTTGCATTTGAAAATATAAATTGTAGCCGTTGTCTTGGCTGTTTCTCTTCACAGTGACTTTGTTAATTTGCAGGTAGTTAGTCTTTTCGTTTCTCATTTTTAAAATCCTCGTTTTTTTTGGGTGAGGCGTTATTGCCTTCGCTTCTAGCCAGGCAATAAGCATTTACCCTGGAGGCAACTTTTTTCTTTTTTTTTGAGCCTGGAGAGGTCCGACCTATGGACAATAACAGTGACGATTTGTTGGCAAGTTATTGTGGGAGGAAAAAAAATATACTGCTGAAGTTGGCTAGTTCTTAGAGGGTTTTAAGAGAATGTCTAGAGAAGAGGTCGTGCGAATCTAAGAGTTCAGGGTATAAATGCTAGCTAATTTACGAATTATTTCTACCTTGGATGTAAGTTATTATACATAACTTAAAAGTCTATGTTAGACTTTATTGTTATCAATTGAGGCTTAATTTGCATTAGAGGGGTCGGGTTTTTGGATATAGCAAATATGAAGATGGCAGAGTTGGCAGAGTTGACGGAAGTGAAGACTCCTAATGTGAGCCGTTGGTTTGGTTTGAACGCTCCTGATTATGTTGTGAAGAAGAAGAATGGTAGGGTTTCTGGGATAACTAATCGGGGCGTAAATCGCTTTTTGGATACTCGTGCTGAGTATAATGGTGTTTTTGACCGTCCTTCTGTTATCGCTTCAGCTAGTGTTTGTGGTGGCAGTTTCAAAACGACGTTTACTATATGTGCTAGTACAGGTTTGTATCGAATGGTTGATACTAATATTGATGATGTGGACGAATCGGCCTCTGATACTGGAAAACACGCAATAATAGCTTTTGAAACTGATTGTCAGTCCACTTTGTATAGGCAACTTACTGGAGGATATGCTTCCACGGAAGCAATTTTGGTGGATTATTTTTCCAAGAAGGTCAGTGTCGAAGAATTATTGATCGAGGTAATGCCAGGTTTTTATACAATACCGAGTAATTTGTTGAATGTTAACCTCGATAAAATGATTTCTACGCCATCCCAAATAAAAAATTGTTTTTTTAATTTGTTGAAGGATATGCTGGAATATTTTGAGAGTCTATCGATTATTCCTCATATTTTCGTAGATACGGCCCCACGGATAAGCGATGTGTCTAATAGCGTTTATTGTGCTCTGGGCCGTTTGGGGGCTAGTGATCTTGCTAAAACAATAATAGTAGGTTCAATCAGGGGTGATGCTCAGAGTGTGCTTGGCAGTAGCTTAATGGTTGAGGAGGTTAAGGAGACATTAAGTACGTTTGCTATAGATGATGGTTCGGTTGATATTTGCTGTTACTTTGGGAGCGTGGACCGAAGGAGTAAGATATCGGCAAAGGTTATCGGTAATGTTAGTGACTCTATCTTGAAGCATTTTCTAATTGATGAATATGTACGATTTGATAGTCGAGTGCCGACGGCTACAATTGAGGGCGGTAGTATTTATGCGGTCAATAGCAAGTCTGTTGCTAAAGATGATTATACTCGACTGATTATTTCCCTTCTTAGAGGTGATTACTATGCCAACGCTAACTGATGTGTTTAAGGTTGATATCAGTAATTCGAAAGGTACTAGGGAAAAAAGAAAGGATATAGAAAGTAGGTTAAAAACAAAGCAACTACGGCCACGACATTTTTGCGTTACAAGCGACGAGGAAGAGGCAAGATTACTTCAGGAACAAAAAGGTAAGGACGGGATAGAACCTAGTTCAGGGCAGCCATCTAAACTAGACGAAGTAAAAACCGAAACCTTAAAAGATTTTAATTTAGATAATAATTCTACAATTAATTCTACAAATGATTCTACAATTAATTCTACAGTTAATTCTACTATAGAAAAGAACAATACCGGCATAACCGAAAGTAATTTAGATAATAATTCTACAATTAATTCTACAAATGATTCTGTAGATAATTCTATAGATAGTGATGAGTTTGTTTATAAGTTTTTAAATGCGAATGCGAAGTCAGTATTGGCAGCGATTGTAAGAGAGACAGATGAAAATACGCTCATAACGAAAAGGATAAGGCTGAGTCTGTTGGCTAAAGACCTAGAGATAAAAGAGCCGACGGTAAGAAACATAATTAAGAGATTTCGTAAGCGAGGTTATATACGAATCGCAAAAAGTCAGACTGGACCAGGTGGATATAATCTTTATAAACTAAATGAGGGTTTCTATCGTATAATTTATATTGCAATTAATTCTATAAATAATTCTATAAATAATTCTACAAATGAAGGCCTTAGCAGCAATACTAGTAGCGAAACCCCAAAAGTTGAAACCACAGAGAATAAGGCTGCCGCTAAACAGAAACAACAGGAATTGCTCTCGCAATATCTTGACTTAAATCTTTGCCCATATGGACAAGGCGTGCTCAAAAAACCAAAGGGTGAGTTTGGGCAACAAAAAGGAAAGTCTATAGAGTGGTTTGGATTTTCAGTTGCCCAACTCAAACAGTTAGCCCTTTTAGAAATAGAGCCTACCTTACTTGAAAAAAGTGTTGCACACTTTTTGTTCGACTGTCTTTATAACAACAAAAAAGTAACCGAGCCTATGTCCCTTTTATTTAGTATCCTTAGACAAGACGGTTTGTATTACAGCACGAAACGAGCGTTCATTGAAGAAACACAGGTTCAAGAAGAAAATGGTGTAAGCGGTTTTTCATCAGAAGCGTTTACTCAGGATTTTTTCAATAATGAAAAACAGCAAAATAAACTAGATGATCTTGAATTTTAATATTCATTAACCTCAAGTGATGTTGGGGAACAGGACCAGAGGGCCCCTCCTGGTCGCTTTGAACTGGTAATAAATGAAAAGAGCCTCACCTATTTTTAGATATTTATCAGAGGTCGTCTCTTTAAGATTTTGGGCTGCGAGCACAAGACATATACTTTTTTCTAAAAAAGATATTTAAAGATGAGTCTGATAAAGATGATAAAGATTGATTGTTATTTAGAATCTCATCTAAAAACTTTTCGCATAAAGAGAGACCCTTAGGACCGTAGAAAACGTCTGCTGTTTTGCCATCATTTATTTCAGAACGAAACCAACCGGGATAGTCAGGACACGAATCAGCATTACTACTAGACAAGGTAGTTTTTAA
>MDTC01129096.1_pt1 | contig 11510 bp, 10 predicted proteins | sample 811181 | NCBI WGS metagenome assembly MDTC01 (sample SAMN05326644, study PRJNA326480) | marine metagenome | isolation source: seawater | place: Pacific Ocean: North | collected 2011 | reverse complement strand
TCTCTCAAATTTAGAAATAATTTCAAAATTAAAAGTTAAGGCCGACAAACGTCGGCCTTTTTTTGATTTATTTTGCCAAAAAAAAAAGAAATTAGTTATAATATAAAAAAACTAAATCATCGCATCGAGCGTAATTTGAATAATCTGTAAATACACTATGAATAATACAAACGATACTTCTTTTATACATACTTTTACACTGTTGATACTAGGACTTACAGTTACTGGGCTACTCGCATTTGTGCTTGCCCAAATCGTTGCAAATAAAGCCGAGGAAAATGAAGTTGTAAGCCAAAATGTAATTGAAAGAATACAGGCCGTTGGGCGTCAAAATACTACTGGTGAACAGGTATCAATTACTTCTGTGGGTGGTCTTGTACCGGATTCAATGGAATCAACCAGTAATGCATCTATTTCTAATCAACCACTTATTATCACAGAAGAACCAAACCTCGAAGCTGTTGCTTCAACTAATATTAGCAAAACAGGGAAGCAGGTTTATGAAGCTGCGTGTGCGGTCTGTCACAGTGCAGGTGTAGCGGGCGCGCCGAAATTTGGTGACAGTTCCGCTTGGAAATTGAGAGTAACGAAGGGCGAAGAAAAACTATATGCGAATGCGATAAATGGCTATATTGGTAATGCCGGAGTGATGCCAGCCAAAGGCGGAAGACCTGATTTATCTGACATAGAAGTAAAAAATGCCGTTGACTACATGACTGATTCTTCACTTTAAATCTATATCTCTCGATTTATCATAAGCTTTATTGGTTACCGATTCGTAAGGGGAATAAATTTTCTGGAAGCTTTGGTATGATTCAAGTACCCGTTTGAATCCTTCATCTTTTGCGGCTTCTTCATTAAGTACTTGTGCATTCAATTTTTTAAGATTCGCCAAAACACTATCAGGAAAACGCACTAGTTCAACCTTACCCTCATCAATGATTTGCTGTAAAGCCCGAGCATTCTCAGCTTCATTCTTAGTAGACAGAGTCAGACCAGATTTAGCTATACAAGCCTCAACAATCTTTTTTAAAGGCTCGGAAAGTCGATCCCAAGCTTTCTGATTTATTATCATTTCCATTTGTGGACCAGGCTCGTGCCATCCTGGATAATAGTAATATTTTGCAATCCTATCTAAACCAAACCTTTTGTCATGAAGCGGTCCCACCCACTCTGTAGCATCAATGGTTCCCCTCTCAAGTGCAGTATATACTTCAGCAGCAGATAAAAGAATTGGGTTTCCTCCAGCTTTGGCTATTACTTTGCCGCCAAGACCTGGAATTCTCATCTTCAAACCCCGGATATCCTCCATAGAATTAATTTTTTTATTAAACCATCCTCCCATCTGCACACCTGTACTTCCCATCGGGTAGGGCACAACACCAAAAGGCTCATATAACTCGCGCCATAGTTTCAATCCACCTCCGAATTTTATCCAAGCTAACGACCCTTTTTCGGTCATTCCAAAAGGGACTACAGTAAAAATTTGAGAGGCCGGAATTTTTCCGGACCAATAATAGGAAGCTGCAAAGCCCATTTGTACGGCTCCCTGAGATACCGCATCAAAAACTTGTAACCCGGGAATTAATTCGCCCGCGTTAAACACTTTGACTTTCAATTTTCCGTTGCTCATTAACTCAATATCTTTGGCAAACTCCTCCGTAACTTCATGATTAACGGGCAAATTCGGCGGCCAGGCCGTAACTAATTTCCAAAAATGAGCTTTTTCTTTGTTTTCAACTGGAGCTATCTGCTTCTGGTCAGAACAACCCGATAGTAATAAAATAGAAACTAATGCAATTTTGAGTGCATACATTATGGCCTCCTTTATATTTTCTTTAATCCTGCATAAGACGCGACTAACCATTTAATACCGGAATTCTCAAAGTTGACCTGTATCCTTAAACTTTCTCCTCTACCCTCAAGGGCTAGGACAATTCCTGATCCAAATATATCATGTTCTACTAGCTGACCAAGCTGATAATTTCCTTCAGGAGATTGCTTTCCTTCATTCGAGAAATCAATAAATGATCCGCCTATTCTCACGTGCTCAATTATAGATTCAGGGAGTTCTTTAATAAATCTTGAGATACTTGTTAAGTATTCTGAACCATGCAATCGACGAGACTCAGCGTGAGTCAGGCAAAGATATTCTTGGGCGCGAGTAATTCCCACATAACACAGCCGCCTTTCCTCTTGCAATTGATCCATAGAACCAATAGAACGCTTATGGGGAAAAAGCCCTTCTTCAAGACCCAAAATAAATACGAACTTAAACTCTAGACCCTTAGCAGAATGAAGCGTCATTAGCTGAACGCAGTCTGCCCCCTCGCTTGCTTGCGTTTCTCCAGATTCTAAAGAGGCCTGTGTTAAAAAAGACTCTAGAATTCCATTTTCGTCGTCGCCGTCAAAATCTTTCGCAGCTATAGTAAGTTCATTTATATTTTCTATTCTATCTAGTCCTCGACCTCCTTTTTCTTTTCTAAAATGTTCGACAAGGCCTGACTTCTGACTTATAACTTCAATAAGTTCCGAAAGACTATCGTTATCAGTTACCTCGTGATTTTTAATATCATTTATCACCGTAAAGAAGCTATTTAGAGCTTTTTGCGTTCGTGCTGGCAATTCTTTATTTTTAAGCAAAGTTTCGGCAGCTTGGAATAGAGAAACATTATGGAATCTGGCTCCTTCTCTTATTATCCCCAATGCTTTATCTCCGAGCCCTCGCGGTGGAAAATTTATAATTCTTTCGAAAGCAGCATCGTCGCTTTTGGAAAAAACTAATCGTAGATAACCTAAAACATCTTTAATTTCCGCTCGATCATAGAATCTAAAACCACCGTAAACTCTATACTCAATTCCTTTCAGTCTCAAAGCATCCTCGAGAACTCTCGACTGCGCGCTAACTCTATATAAAATTGCGCAATCAGCAAGCTTATGTTCGATATCGGATTGAATTTCCGATTCTATCGTGTCAACTACATATCTTGCCTCATCAAGCTCGTTATAGGCTGAGTACAGCATCAAAGGTTTGCCATCCTCTTTGTTAGTCCATAAATTCTTTCCTATCCGGCTGGGATTGTTCGATATTAATGCATTTGCAGCACTTAAAATATTTGAAGAAGACCTATAGTTTTGCTCTAGTCGAATAAGGTTGTAATCAGGATAATGTTTTCTGAATTTCTGCATGTTCTCAACCCTTGCGCCTCGCCAACTATAAATTGATTGATCATCGTCGCCAACCACAAAAAAATTATTTTTTTGAGAGGCTAATAGATTTAACCATCTATATTGAAGCTTATTAGTGTCTTGAAATTCATCAACTAAAATATGTTGAAATCTGGACCTATAAGTATCTAAAAGAGAAGCATTATTTGAAAAGAGTTCATAGACCCTTAAAAGAAGTTCAGGAAAATCAACAAGTGAGGATTTAGTGCAAATCGCTTCATACTCTTTGAATATTTGAAGTGATATTTCATCGCTGCTACAGTCGTCCAATTGCACTTTTATTGGTCTTATTCCTTCTTCTTTCCAAAAATTAATCCTTGATTGGATCTCTTTCGGATCATATTCTTTATCGGTAAATTCCAACTCTTTAAAAATTCTTTTAATAATTCTTAGTTGATCGTCCGTATCTATAATCTGAAATTGAGGGCTCAAATTCGCTAATTCGTTATGCATACGTAATAATCTGTGAGCAATCCCGTGAAAGGTTCCTACCCACATCCTATTAATTGGAGTTTGAATTAAACTTTGTATTCTATGCTGCATTTCTTTAGCAGCTTTATTTGTGAACGTTACAGCTAAAATAGAATCCGGCCTTACTTGACCAGTTTCAATACACCAAGCGATTCGATGAGTTAAAACCTTTGTCTTCCCGCTTCCGGCACCAGCTAGAACTAAATTATGATTGGCCGTTGATTCAACTGCTAATAATTGCTGCTCATTTAAATCAGAGTTCACATTAAGGGAATTCATAAAGTTCAGGTTTCTCTTTGGGTGCTTTCTTTGTACATATTATAGTACTGTCCTTTTTCACTCATTAAAGCTTGATGACTTCCACTTTCACTAATTATACCGTTATTTATAAACAATATTTTATCAGCTTCCTTTATGGTAGATAATCGATGAGCTACCACTATAGAAATGCGAGCTACTTTCAATTCTGAAATTGATTTTTTTATTTCTCGTTCTGAATCTGCATCAAGAGAGGCTGTGGGTTCGTCAAAAATCAATAAGGTAGCATCCCTAAGAAATGCCCTAGCAATGCCTAATTTTTGTCGTTGTCCTCCGGATAACTTCACTCCGTTGTGCCCCACTCTAGTTTGAAGACCGTCAGGCAGTCCATTAACATATTTGTCTAGATTCGCAAGTTCTATAGCCCTCCCAATTTTTTGTGAATCAGGATGTTTACTACAACCATAAATCAGGTTTTCAAAGATACTTGTATTAAATAGAACAGTCTGTTGGCCAACATACGCGATTTGTTCTCGTACACTATCTAAAGAATAAGAATCAATCGACACGTCATCAAGAAGAATCTGACCTGAGGAAGGCCGATAAAATATTGGTAGTAAATTTAGTAAAGTACTCTTACCACCACCAGATGGCCCCACAAGGGCAAAAAGTTGCCCAACTTTTATCTCAAAAGACAGATTATTCAACACTAATTTTTCCCCAAAGGAAAAACTCACATTTTGAAAAATCAAACACTTGGAAATTTTTGGACACTTCACCTTGCTAGTCAATTCAGGAGATGCATCAATTAATTCACACACTGATTGCGATGCTGCGATACCCCTTTGTAAAAACTCATTAGCTCCAGCCAGTCTCTTTATTGGCGGAAGTAATAATGCAGTTGCTGTAATAAACGCGATAAATTCACCTTTGGTGGTCAATCCTTTAGAAGCTTGATCTAAGGCGATATAGATTAAAGCAGCAATTGATATAGCTACAAACATTTGAATCGCCGGCACTAGGGCCGCACTAGCTCTTACTACTTTGATATGGAATTTTCTAACCTTATTAGTCGCGACGCCAAAACGTCGCTCTTCCTTAACATAAGTGTTGAAAACTTTAATCTCCTTGTTTGCTCTAATTGATTCCTCTGTAACTTCATTTATATCGCCCATCGATGATTGTAAATTTTTACTCATTATTCTCATTTTTCTTGATAACCTAATGATAAAAAAAGAGATTGGTGGCCCTATTAGAACTAATAGCAAAGCTAATTGCCAATTTAGGTAAATTAAATATATTAAAAGGACCAAGACCACTAGGCTGTCTTTCACAAAAACAGTTATTACCTTTGTAGACGCTTCCGCTACTTGATTCACATCAAAAGTAAATTTAGACACCATTGCACCAAGAGAATTGCTATCGAAAAAACCAATGTTTAATCGAAGCAATTTGCTAAACATAGCGTTTCGCATATCTTCGATTGCTTTTTGAGCTACCAAGTGTAGAGAAACCGTAGATACGTAGCTAAACAATCCTCGAAATAAAAATAATACAATTAACAGAAAAGGTACCAATCTAATATTATAATTATCCGAATCCAAACTTTCATCAATCAACGGCTTAAGTAAAGCGGGAAGCATCCATTCCGTTGACGCAAGCATAGACATAGCCACTATAGAAATAAAAAAGATATGCCAGTGTGGCAACACGAAGAGTAAAAGCCGTCCGTAGGGAGTCTCAAATAGCTTTTTCATTTTAATCATCTAAACAAAGAATAAAGTTGAAGGAGTCTAAGTAAAATACATTAGCATGTTAGTATCCGTATCATGATAATATACTTCATAAAAGTATGCTTCTTTTTAATTGTATATTGAGTAAATAAATGAAGAAAAAAAAGCCGATAATAGCACTTACGGGTCCCTCCGGAGCAGGCAAAACTAATATCAAATCGATTTTTGATGCAATTTTTCGAGAAAACCGAATCAAAGCAATTTACATTCAAGGCGACAGCTTTCATAAATATACGCGCACAGAAATGGAAGCATTAGATAAAACAATAAGCCCATTTACCCATTTTTCGCCAAAAAGTAATCATTTGGACTTATTAGAAGAATTATTTAAAAACTTTTCGATTTCCGGGAAGGGAATGGCCAGACAATATGCTCACTCAAAAGTAGATGCTGAAAATCTAGGAGTTAATATTGGATGCTTTTCAGAGTGGAAAGAGATCGAACAAACGTATGATATTTTATTCTATGAAGGATTACATGGTGGCTACAAAGATGATCAAATCGATATTACGCAATATGTTGACTTGTTGATTGGCATAACACCCTCAATCAACCTTGAATGGGTTCAAAAAAGCCACAGAGACCTGTTGGTAAGAGGTTATTCAAAGCATCAAGTTAAGGAACTTATTATCAAACGTTTGCCCGATTACCTCGATTATATTTGTCCGCAATTTTCTAGAACTGATGCGAATCTAGAAAGAATCCCGTTAGTTGATTTATCTGACCCTTTCAAAGTTGAATCAATACCTTCTGATAAAAATTCAATTTATATGCTCAGCATAAAAAACGATTCAATTTTAAAAAATTTGGAGCATACACAAAAAACTAAATGGAACATATTCAAAGGGAAATTAGGAAGCACGACGCAAACAGTACTAGCAAAAGACTTGAAAAATTGCCTAGAAAGCATATTTCTACCTACAATCTTAAATTTAATAAATCAAAGATAATATGCTTTCCACAAAAAAGATTGAATGCTATATTCATGATTTAGAGCCAAAAAGACTATATTATGCGAAAAATTCTAATAATGAATGCGAAAGGCGGTAGCGGCAAGACAACCGTTGCAACTAATTTAGCAGGCTATTTTGCAATGAAAGGGGCAAGTGTTGCTTTAGCCGATTTTGATCCCCAAGGTTCTAGCATAGATTGGCTGAGACAACGAAGAGGCAATTTACCTAAAATAATAGGTTTGGAGGCATCTGAAAAATTTCCTAAATTATCGAACACTGTCGATGTAATGATAATGGATGCACCCTCAAGAACACATGACGAACAAATAGTGTCTCTTCTTAGTATTACCGAAACCTGCATCGTACCCGTAGTACCTTCGCCAATGGATATCAGAGCGGCACAAAGATTTTTTGGGGAATTACGAAAAATAAGAAAGAGTGTTTATAACGAGGTTAAAATAGCGACAATTGCAAATAAAACTAGAGAAAACTCTAGAGATGCAAAGAGTCTGGAGGACCTTTTATATTCTTTTAAATTACCTTCAGGCAAGAAATTCCCATTTTTGACATTACTAAGACAAAGCTCTAATTATATCAGAGCCGCTCAGAGGGGCATGTCTATTTTTGAATTTGCACCTTTGACAACAGCTTTAGATAGAGAATATTGGAAACCATTGACTGAATGGCTTGAGAGCAAAAAAAGCCGGCCTTAAAAACTATCCTTTTCCCTCTTTTGCTGCAAGTTCAAGACCCTGTCTTCGTCTAACTAAAGACACCCCATGATTGCCTAATCGTTCCTCAACATCTGCCATTAACTTTAAGGATACAGGGGTCGGAGAATTTTCAATCACCTTCAAAAGGTGATTCTTTGCTTTACCCCACATCGTCGCATAAATACATTGCTGGGCAGCCGCCATCTCTAACTCAAAGCTGTCTCCATATTTCGTTGTCCAATATTGAATTGCTCTCAGCATTCTTTTTGGTTTTTCACTTGATATTGAACCATAAATTTCTAATAGCTGGATATCCATGCTGTCGTCTAGAAATTTTTTTAATATTTTTTCCGCCTCAAGGCTAGCTCCAATTTTTATCAAAGATTTTGTGTATACGGCAATTATCGGTGGCTTTTGTCTGATATCTTTCGAAAATGATAGCCACTTTTTTCGTAATCCTGAAATATCTATAAATTCACCGCCAACCAGGACATTGATGGCACAAGATAATTCTAATTGTTTTAAATAGTTATTATCAAACTCATCGAGTTTCTTTAGATCAGGGAGCATCTTTAAAATCTTTTCATAATCACCTATCTTCTCATAGAGAACTTTTTGAAGTACAAGCATTTTTTTTTGTTTTTTTATTTTCAGAGGAAGACTGCTTAAAATTTGTACTGCAGAATCTAACTTTCCTTCTTCAACCATCCATTCTAATTTTTTTATAATAGCTATAGGAAGCTTTTCTGATGCTGACAAGCCAAAAGCCTTTTCAAGATAATTGTCTCTGGATAAACTGTCGTTTCTTTGGTGTGCCACTTCTGCTGCTGCGATAAAATGTGCTTCTGGTAATTCACTATGAAGTGCTTTTTTGGTAAATAGTTTTTCGGCTTTTTTTAAATCTCCCAACCCCTTGTAAATTAAACCTAAGGAAAGGTTGTAGCTTGCTTTCTCTTTCAACCTTATAATTCGATATTGATAAGTGTTTAAAAGTAAATTAATCAAATTTAATAAAAAATAAAAGAAAAAAAAAGTAATTATTACCAATAAACCAAAAAACCCAAGATCAACACTTATTCGATATCCATCAATCGCAAAAGACAGTGATCCTGCATTAAAAGGAGACCAATTTGACAGAACAAGCACTCCAATCAATCCAAAAAACAAGACTAAGATTAATTTCAAGCCTATTGCTCCTTAATGTTAGTTTCTAGAAGACTCCTAACTTTATCTAGTTCTTCAACCTCAAGTCGAAAGTTATCTAATTTTTTAGAAATGCGATCTATAGAGCTCTTAGAATTTACCATGCCAGGAAAATATAATTCAAGATTGCTTCTTAATTCACTTAGGTAGGAATTTAATTTTTTAAATTCTAAATTCAAAAGAAGAGTTCGAGCGAAAGATATTTTAACACTGAGCTCAGTTATAATTCTTAGGCGGTCCAAATTTGAATTATGCAACGCCACCCTGTTATCAAGTGGCTCAATATCAATAAATTTCATGATCTCTGCTTTGATTTTTTTTCTGAGAGAAGGAGACTCCTCTAATTCTCTACTGATTTGCCTCTCTTTATCGTTGTCCGCTTTTTTTACATTTGAAAAGGAATCACCGTTAGAATTACTAGCTATAAAGCTCCACAATTCGTTATGTACAGTAATTAATTCAGAATCTATCTGATTTATAAATTTCCCCAACTCGTTCTCTGTAGTCGTTTTAATTTTCTCAACCTCGGTTAATATCAAGCCATCGATATCTGGACTAAAAAGACTTAGAACCAAAATCAACTTATCAAAATTTGACTGGATAGATTTTAAATTTTCCCCGTTTTTTAAATTACCATCAAGCGAGTACAATATTGATTCTAGTACTTGATTTATTTTAATAACTGCTTGCTTGGTGACTAATCCTTTGGGCTCATCATTTGAAATCATGTTTATTTGATTTAATTCTTTTGCTAAAGCTGTCAGCCTAGCTTCAAAGTTTTGGTTCTCCGCACTTAGTTTTTTTACTTGTAACTTAATTCGAGATAGTTCATTGCTGTAATCAGAGCTGGAATTTGATAGATTATTATATTTAGGTGGATTAACTAAAGGCTTCTCTTCAAGTTGCTCTACTTTTAGTTTATCAATAAGGTCATGTCTCATAGAAAAATAAAAAACGCAAAAAATCAAAATAAAAGATATCACCGCTAAAAAAACTTTCTTTTTGTATGATTTTCTCTCTAACACCTCTCCCTCTTCTATGTTATTTTTCGTCACTTTGTAAGCCCCAATATTTTATCGAATCCATAATAGCTTCGTCATTTGCATTCATGGCTGTGCGTATATCACCAATAAAACCCAGCCTTCTAGCAATTTTTGCTAATCGTTGGCTAACAACTAATAAGGAAGTAGAAAATAAAACATTTAAATTTTCTGATTTAATTTTTTTTACTAACGTCAACAAAATCGAACCACTGGTAATTATAATTAAATCCGGCATTGTAATATCTTCAGCGTGTAAAACTTGACTAATACTTATGTTAGTTTCCTTCCTAAAATAACTATCAATATACTTCAAGTTAGCGCCTCTCTCTAAAAGATTGTGTCTTAACTTTTTACGACCCCCTCGGCCTTTAATAATTAAAATATTTTTATTTGCAATATGAGATTGTGATAATTCCTTGAGCGTTAATAGACCTTCTGTTGAATTTGCACCTTCGGGAATAGAAACTTGGCTTATCTTTTCTGCTAAAAGACGCTCTTGAGTTTTTTTTCCAACTGCAAAAATTCTTTTATCACCAAAAATTTTTAAATCTCCGATCTTACCAACTGTTGGTAAAATTGTATTCTGACTTGTGAATATTACAATATCTGACCACTCCAGGAACTGCTTTAAATCCTTAGAAGCTAGCTCGAGATGCTCGATGCGGATTAGAGGTGCAGGAATGACTACATTACCGGCAACTTTCAGCGACTGAACTAGTTCTAGCATTTGGTCTTTTGGTCTAGTGATCATTATCTTCAACATATCTACATCATTTTGAACCTTTGAGTCTAGCAACTAGCCTAAGCGCTCCCAGCTTTATCAATGTATTGGCAACAGATTCACCTGCATTTAGGGAGTATTTTTCAGGAAAGTTAGCTACTGTTCGTATTGAGCTAGTTCCATTGATATCACCTACAAACGCCTTCATTTTTATAGTTTTATTGTTTTCTTTAGCAAACACGGCGATCGGAGAACCACAGTCACCTCCAAGTTTTTTTATTATTTTACGTTCTTCCATAACACATCTAAAAGTGCTGGGACAATTGAGTCGAGCGAAAATTTCCTTTACCCTATGATTATTACTCAGAGCCTCCACTCCAATAGCTCCTTGACCTACTGCGGGAATCATTTCCTTCAAGTCGAAAATCTTATACTGTTTGTCATTCAAGCAGCCTAATCTTTTTAAGCCAGCTTTCGCAAGAACAATTGCGTCGTATTCTTCATTTCCCAATTTTTTTAGTCTAGTACCCACATTCCCTCGAACATCCGCAACAATTAAATCTGATCTTAATTCTAATATCTGAATTTTTCTTCTAATGCTCGAAGTACCTATGACTGAATTTGCTGAAAGCTTATTTAAAGGTTTTCCGTGAGTAGTTACCAGAACATCCAGAGGATCTTCACGCTTAAACATAGCAACTATTTGCGTTGAATTAGGCAAAAGATTTGGTACATCTTTCATAGAATGTATTGCAATATCCGCCTTTTTATCTAAAAGGGCTTGCTGTAACTCTTTTACAAAAAGCCCCTTACCCCCTAATTCTGTCAATTTACCTTTGAGTTTATCTCCAGTCGTTACAATTGAAACTATCTTGACCTTTAAATGTGGGAATTCATCAAGGATTTTTCTTTTAGTGTATAAAGATTGCCACATCGCCAAAGGGCTTTTTCGAGTCGCAATTATCAATAAATTGTCGTTTTTCACAAATTTACCCCAGCGATTTAACGTAATTCACGCCCAACGGTTACAATACTCTATTAGCCCTATACATTATAATGTAATTTATACCAACAGGACGATAAAATGACGAAAAAGATAATGGTTATAATGGATGAAATCCGCTATA
>MDTC01025139.1_pt1 | contig 11511 bp, 11 predicted proteins | sample 811181 | NCBI WGS metagenome assembly MDTC01 (sample SAMN05326644, study PRJNA326480) | marine metagenome | isolation source: seawater | place: Pacific Ocean: North | collected 2011 | reverse complement strand
GAACTAGATGGACGTGACATAAACACCATTGTATCGGATATTTCGCCCGATATTACTGGGAATTGGGATATCGACCAGGCTGTAGCGATGACTCTTGTTGCTGATGTTTTAGATTTTTCATTAGACTTGCTGTGTAAGGGAGGTTCGTTCACAACCAAGATTTTTCAGGGTGTCGGAATTGAAGAGTTAATTACGGCTATCAAGCCGTATTTTTCTGATGTTAGACGTTTCTCACCAATGGCCTCCAGAAATTCCTCATCAGAGGTTTACTTAGTTTGTCGCAATTACATGCCGTGGGTAAAACGTGATGTGACAATTCGCTCAACGTATGAAACTTTGTTGGATGTTAAATTGAATCCCGAGGAGACAGATACGGATCAACAAGTTTACACTTCATTCAAATTAAGACGAAAAAAGTAGTTCACTTTTAATTACGTTGACGATGTTTGACGAGTCATGAACAAAGGTAAAGCTTTCAACCGCAAGAAATTTAGCAAGCTATCAAGAAGACTCCAGGTGAAAGACCTCAAACCAAATCGACCGATTAACCGATTAGATCTTATCATCTTGAGGGTTTATCCAAGAAGATTGATCTATTCAGATTCGTACACCGGCCCAGTAGCAGCGGCATGCGGTAGAGACGAAACAGGATTGGTTGGAATTGTTTTGTGGAATGAGCAAATTGATGAGATAAGGATTGGCGATATTGTCAGATTTGAATCAGGGTGGTGTCAAATGCGAGATGGTGAGTTGGTAGTCAGCACTGGTATTAATGGCAGATTAAGAGTAGTAGACCGATAATGGGATATTTGGTATAAATACTGCACGACTATTCTCACGCAACCATAAAGAAGGGAAGGTCGTGGGCAGGTTGTCCCTGAGGTCCATCCATGAGTGAAAATGCAACAAATTGTACCGCATCCGGCGTGCCATTGGTAGAGAGTGGTTCCACTTCGTTCCCTTGTCCAGGTTGTGAAACAGTATCAATCGGAAGAAGCCCGCGCTGTAGAAACCAAGGAGTAATCTACAACTGCTCGGAATGTGACTATCAAGGGCCCTGAGGTGAAATCATGGGTATGGTAGCAATGACTTACAAATTAAATCCAGATTCAGATGTTGACGATATCGACCCTGAGGGTATCGCTGATTATGTTAGAGGATTGGCTAACGATGTATACGACGTACAATCAGTAGAAGTCAAGCCACTCGCATTCGGGTTGAAGTTTGTCCAAGTTCACGTGGTAATGAACGATGGTCCAGGATTAACCGATGAATTTGAATCACTTATGTCAGCGAAACAAGGCGTTGGTGAAATTGAAGTTCTGTCAATGGGCCTGTTGTAATCATAACTGGCCGAGTGGACACTGCATAAATTCTCTGAGTAGTGTTGTAGCATAGCTCCCGGACGACAGTGAGAATCTGAACCTTAAGCAAGCACCCTCTGGATGCCAACGGCTATTTTTTCCTGGTCCCATATTCCACTTTTCACCCAAAGATTCCGCCATCGCAATCGGGACAGTATCAATATACAAGTCATGGAAATTTGATACTAAGGCTCGTCTAGTACCCTTTGATGATAAGCGTGGGATCTCGTCAACCGACCAATCAACGCCTGCTAAACCACTGTCATTGATGGCTGCCAATTCAATAGTTTTTGACTCCCCACCGGCAACGTATATTTCGCTACCGGGCAATGGTCCAGTGGTGACCAGCCTGCCCAATTGGCAATTTCGAGAAATTCTTGGCAGGGTTCTTTCATCAACCACTACACAACTACTGACATTCAACTGACCCTTTTCGTCAATTCTTCCTACCAAATCACCTTCAATGGGGGTAGATATTGGGAGACCAGAGGATATCCTTCGGTTTAATGATTGGTTGAAAATTATCGATTGCGCGGCGTGAATGGTCATTAGTTGGAGATTATTCGGCAATTTCTTGAACGCGCCAAGGTAATCGTTGGGATTATTAATTAGATGTTCTATCATTCTTGATTCAAAACCTAACCATTTTGGTGCCATTTCCAAAGCTTCCGCAGTTGGACCATTATCCCTGACATGCTGCCTAAACTTGGCCACGTCAATATTTTCCTCAACCCCCTCCATCGACAAATATGTCAATACAGCTTGTTGGAAATCGCCAGTGAGAACGTGTTTGCCAACCTCAGCCGTTACCGGGCGCCCAGAGCCAAATCTTTGAGGTCCTATCCAATTTGGGAATATTCCCTCTCCCAGTGATTGACTTAGTTCTTGCTTGATGTGTTCAGCCTCCGCTAGAGCCTCATCCGCAGTCATTGGGCTACCATCGGGGTGACAACACCCTCGAACAATAATGGTAAACCTGTTACCACGATGGTTACCAAAACCAATTTTTTGGTGGGTTCTACCAATGATTTCGATTTCGACATCAGGTATATCGATTTGTGCAACCTTGTGTTGTGTTGCGTCAATAACAAATAATTGTTGAGTGACAGCCCGTTTATCTTTAGTTCCGGCAAAGAATATTCTGTTCCTTGAAATTCCCAGGCGTTTTGCAAGGTTATTGCAAAATTTGTTTGTCTCCCAATTTGTTAGGGTAATTCTTGCTACAGTAAACCTACCTCTAGAATCCAAACTAACTGATGTTGAGATTTCATCCACTCTGAAGTCTGAGACTCTCGCTTTTAGAACTCCCCCAATTCCAGAGGTTTTGGTTGCATAACCTTCCAGTCCTATGGCTTTAGCCACAGGGTCAAGAATTGTCATTATTATCGCCTTCAAAGACTGACATCAGAGAATTCTTTAGCAATTGACCCGACAAGGTCTTTCAAAACTTTATCAGCAGATTTTTTGCCTTTAACACGTATGTAAAATTCTGGGTCATCCAATTCTGGATGGCCCGGGAAATAGTTTGCATATTCGATGTCAGTGCTGTTGTTTAGCCTCTCACGAAGCATTTGTAGACTGGTGTGAGACTCACCGATAATTCTTAGTCTGAGCTCATTTTTATCCTTGATTAACACTTTTACTGGCATGGCGAACATGCTTGCGAAATACCAACTCGTTTTGAATCTTGTGTCAAAATAAAACCCGAATAATTTAGTAGATTTGAATATCTTGTAACCGCCTTGCTTTTTTACCTAATTACTGTGGAATGCCTATGGACACCACAAATCTAGAGGAGTCCATGGCGAAATTCTCCAAACAATTTCGCAAATTCTCTCTTGCCATCGTACTTGTTACGATGCTCATTACAGGCGCATTGCTGGTCAATCTTGTAATCAATCCTCCGACTTTTAATACCGACCTAGATGCGTTTGTTCCCGACTCTGAAGCCAATTCTGCACACGAACGGATACACCAAAACTTTCCCAACGAATCAAGACCTATGTTCGTCAACGTTGCCGCTGATAATGCAACTAACATCATGACAATTAGTAACATACAGCTTATGCTAACACACTACTACTTGTTGCAAAACCTGTCGGCGTCGCTGGATGATTCGGTTGTGGTTTGGACAACCACTCCAAGTATACTGCAAACGGCGCTAGATGAGGAAGGTAATGCAACCAACCTTTCGACAATTAGCAGTTGGAACTATCTAATTGATTTAGTGACCGATGAGGATGTCGAGTGCCGATTAACCAGTGATGATCAGTTTCTATCTGCTGCTACTTATGCTTCATCGGCTCTGCTCAATAAAGATCTAGACATTGGACCGACATGCGACTACTTGGCCACTGGAGAAGGCGATAGTACGCCATATGCAAGCTCAACCCTTTGGGTGTTGGAAATCGACCCAGAGCTGTCGGAGGAACAACGGAAGTCTGTCCAGATAGAATTTAGAATAATGTTTAATGAGTTATCTAAAGATTCATCGCTTGATTATGGGGTTGTATCACTTGATCTGTTGTCTAGTGATATTGACGATAGAACATTAGATAACGTCACGCTGCTGGTATTTTTGGCGTTAATCGTCGTTGTTATTTTATTGGTATTCACCTTTAGGTCATTTCGCGATGTTACTTTTCCACTCATTGGGTTAACCAGCGCACTAATTTGGACATATGGTTTGTTGAACGTCATCGGAGTTGAATTTTCCGCCCTTGAGGTCGCAGTTGCTCCCCTTGTGCTTGGATTAGGAATAGACTATGCTATCCATCTTCAACGAGCTAACAGCACACTCCGTGAACATTACCCGGACCCTGCCGAGTCGTGGTTGAGAGCATGTGCAAAACTATCAGTGCCTCTTTCACTCGCAGTTATTACTACTGTAGCGGCATTCCTAGCAAATCTGATTTCGCCACTTCCGCCACTGAAGACCTTCGGTATTGCGCTTGCAATGGGTGTAGTATGTGCATTCCTTACCTCTACTTTGGTCGTTGGTGCACTGCATGTCCTAATTGATTACAACAAGAATTCGTCCAAGAGTAAGCCATTCACTCTTCCCAATTTGACTAACAGTCTAGTGAAGGTGCAGCAAAAACAACAAGTTAGCATCTTTTTGGTAGTGGTCTTTCTTTCCGGTGCCTCGGTATTCGGTGCCGCTTCGCTGGAAACCAACTTCGATCTCGGTGATTTTGTTGACTCTGAGATGGAAATAATGGACGTAAGGCAGGACCTTGCGGATAATTATGATAGTGCCGGATGGAAGTTAATTTACGTCTTGTTCGAGCCGAGTGATGGGCAAGAATACATCGAAGCGGATGTAGATTTGCTTACAGAATTGCGGGGCTTGCATGGTGATTTGGAATCTAATCATGATGTTGTCGGTACTGATGGAACCTTCCCATCCCCTTCTTATGAGGGGCCTTACGTAATTCTGCGTGACGCAATTCTGCGGGACTCTACTTTTGGCGAGAACCATAACTTGGAGGTATTCCAAGACGGCGGAGTGTATGTCAAAGACTATAATCAAGCATGCAACCTATCAGCCGCTTTCCTTGCTCTAGCGGAAAACCATACGATAGCAGACGCGCTCAGCGGAGAGTCATGGTCTGACAGAGTTAGACATAGTGTATTTTTGGAAAATGGCCAAGTGGTTAATTTGAGAAATGAAATTAGAGTCGAGGCAGCAACTTCCGCAGAGTCAGATCAAGTGGTAACCGAGTTTGAGAATATGCTAGGTGATATCGATAAATCGGGAACTTTGCGGTCCAATCTGGCCGGCACCGCAAAGTTGTACGTTACTGGTGACTTGGCAATGCTCCAAACGGTACTGGACGGTCTGTCCAGTTCACAAGTAGAGTCCACGCTAATCTCTTTATCTGTGTCATTCTTAGTACTGTTTTTGCTTACTAGGAGAATTATGCCAGCCATTGTGATACTATTCCCCGTGGGAATCGCATCATTGTGGGTAGTTGGTTCAATGGCAGCGATTGGATTAAAGTGGAATGTATTGACTGTAATGGTTACCGCACTGACTCTAGGTATCGGTATAGATTATTCAATACATATGTGGCGAAGATTTGAGGTTGAACTACAACGCAGAAAAAATCATTGGGACGCATTGAGAGCCTCTTTGTCAACTACTGGAGTTGCGTTGTTAATGAGTGCGTTGACTACCTCACTAGGATTCATGGTGTTGTTATTTTCGCCGATGCCAATTATCCAAGATTTCGGCCTAATCACTGCTATTACGGTAATATTCTCATTATTGCTATCACTAGTTCTATTACCTGTTTTGATGGAGTTATCTGCAAGGAGTAAGGAAGAGGATGTTATCGAGAAGGAATTCGCACCACAACTAGACGAGTTAGCCTGACAAAGCTTTGACTATTTCCTTCATTTCAAGATTCTGTTCTCTAGCGATGAGTGCTAAACACATCCAATTAGCAGCATAATTCAATGCCCTCTGCTTTTTCTCCGCCCGTCGTTGGATTTCATCGAGGGAAATTTGTGTTTGACGAGCGATATATTTAGCAAGCCTTGTCGATAATTTCTCGCGTGGATCTGTAGCAGAATTGACTGATAGTGAGGTAATTTGTGGCTGCTCGAAAACTACTGATTTCTCTTTGACTGCCACATTTTTGGGCTCAGAATCATCCAACTTGAAGCTTGATGGTGAGGTCAACCTTGACGGTCTAGGGAACCATCCGATTGGAGTCGTAATGCTGCGATGTTCAAAGGCTGGTGAAAGGCTGTTTCGGCCACCGACCAACCACCCCTTGTCAATAAGTTCACTAACTGCTTGTTCAGCCTCTTCCGGTGAAAGCCACTCCATGTCAAACGATAGGATTCGTTCTAAGTCTAGGTCTGTTATTTTCTCAATTCCTCTAAAGCATAGGGCGATTACACGACGGATGTCCTCATCAGTTTCATCCGCCATCAGAACTAACATCAAGGCTATTCATTTGAATCTAATTGTTGGTATATTGACTATCAATCAACACATTCATGTCATGGTGTTGCTTGCGCGGGTTGTCGGGGGTAATAACATGAGTAAGGACTACATTGCACGAGACCCGCGCACAGGCAAGCCACTTAACGTCGGCAAGTCTCGAAGGAAAAAACAGTACATAGAGTCTCGAGAAGGACCATGGCTAGCAATACAAGATGCAGATATCATACCACTTGCCAACGGCGATATCGCTGATTATAATGTCTCTTGGAGGTCAAAAACTTTCAATCTGCAAAGGGAAGACGGCATCATCGGCCTCACTAGGTTGAAAGGTAATCGAGCGATTGCAGCTCACGAATCATTACTTAAGGGCTTAGAGGACGAAAAGCCATCGATTAGAGTGGCAGCTCTCAAGGCCCTTCCCGAAGTAGCTACCCAAAAATCAGATGAACTTTTTGACTGGCTTTCGGTCTTATTGGATGATGATGATTTAGCGGTAAGACAGGCCGCCAGTGAAGCACTTTCAATTTCGGCTCCCGTATTTCCCTCCGGTGTGGACATCATGATTCACAATGAATTGAGATCTTATGATGCTAATCGTAGTAAGCATGCGTTCAAGGGTTTAGAGCAGCTTTGTGAAGCGTGGCCAGAGGTGGCATGTGATCACATTGACGAACTATTCCTTGAGACTGATGCCAATTTACGACTTCGAGGAGCAAAGCTACTTGGAAAAGTGTTGTTAAAATCAGGACATATTGGCTGGGACTTAGTATCATGGGCTCTAAATGACGATAACGCTCCTGTCAGGCGGGCCGCCGCCAAAACCCTGCCAAAACTGGCTAAGGCTGATACGAGGATTGCCACAATCCTTTCTGAAAGAGCGCTGTCAGACAGTGACTCTCAAGTTAGAATAAGCGCTGTAAAGGCCATACGGTCCCTAGACAAGGATAGCGGTAGGGCAAGAGAATTAATCTTGAAAGGTGCTTCTTCTAAGGATGTCGAGGTGCGTCGTGCGTGTATCGAAATGCTGCCGATTCTATACGGGGAGGATGTCCTGAGAGGTATTGCAATTGACCTACTAAAGACAGAGACAGATGACCGTCTGATCAAATCACTTACCGATTTCGCTTCTGATGACTCACTAGAAGGCACCGAAGCCCAAAAGAACAGGTTCCTTGCTCCAGCTCCTGCCATACCCAAATTGGATCGGGAAGTCGCAGAGGCTGCGGGAAAGAGTGTTGGTCTAGAACCAATCAAGCCAAAAACTGTCGAAGATACCGCAAAATCCCAGGAAACTCAGCAACCTAAACAACCGGCTAAAGTGACTGGTTTGTATCGCAGCGTTTCCCAAGATGATATGATGGGTTATCATGACGATGACTACTGAATATGCCTAGTACAAGTCGGCATTGTTAAGAAGGGGCCGTTGTTGGCCAACCTGCTAAAGGTGTAGTTATGAGTGAAGCAGAATTCAACGACAAAGCCGAACAATTCGACAGACTTTGGGATGGAATTACTCCAAAAGGCGTAAACCGCACCAAGGCGTTGAAGTTTAGGCAATATATCCTTGAGCATGTTCGTCAAACTCGTCGAGCCCTAAATCGTGAGAACGCCCGCAAGTATTGGATGGGTATCTTGCAACAGGAAATCGCTGAGCAAGATAATTTCTGAAACTATGAGGGGTCGCCGCCGCCCGGTGACCTATTTGACCAACCAGGCGGGGTGAGAAAAGATGTTCACAAACCAGCGATTCGATAACTGGAACCTAAAACCAACGACCATATCCGGACTGCAGAGTCTAGGATGGGAACATGCAACACAAGTGCAAAAAGATACAGTCCCCATCGCACTAACCGGTAAAGACGTCATCGGACAAGCCAGGACAGGTTCTGGGAAGACTGGGGCATTTGGCATTCCTATAATCGAAGCCTGTCAGCCGGTGGGCAAACTACAAGCATTAGTGTTAACCCCAACAAGGGAACTGGCAAATCAAGTCTCGGAGGAAATGGTTGCAGTGAAAGGAGATTCCCCCATAACTATTGCAACAGTCTACGGCGGTACAGATCTCGAAAAGCAAGCGCGAAAACTCAGCGATGGCGTTGATATAATCGTTGGAACACCGGGCAGAGTCATGGATATGACGAAACGCAAATTTATCGATTTGTCAAGCCCCAGCATTTTTTGCTTGGATGAGGCTGACAGAATGTTGGATATGGGATTCTTTCCAGATATCATGTGGGTTATCGAGAGAATGTCAAATCGAAGACAAACTCTACTATTTTCAGCAACGTTTCCTCAAGAGATACTCGATGCGGCCTATGAATTCATGGACGACCCAGAATTTGTCCTAACCAACTCTGAAGAGCTCGATATCCCACCCATTGAGATGTACAGTATTAACGTTGGTCGGGCTAATAAACTCTGGGCATTATCGAGAATTTTAGCCAATACCACTGATGATGATCAAGCAATTGTATTTTGTAATACAAAGAGGATGGTTGACTTATCAGTGCAGAAATTATCCAGGGCTGGTTTAGAGGTTAGTGGCCTGCATGGGGATTTATCCCAGAATCAGCGAGAAAAAATATTACAGTCATTCAAGGACGGCGGTGTTAAGTCGATAATTGCGACAGATGTCGCTGCTAGAGGTATCGATGTCGATGGTATAACCTATGTTGTGAACTATGATGTACCAGATGATATGGACAGCTTCATTCATCGGGTTGGCAGGACGGGAAGGATTGGAAGAGAAGGGCAGGCATGGAGTCTGGTTTCAAAAAGTGATTCAGGCCAGCTAGCGAGAATTGTTGCAACATATGGATTGAACATCTTGCAGGTAGAAGTACCAGAACTTCCTACTGGTGAGGGGAAGGACTTAATTTCGTACAAGGACGATTTCATGGAATCTGCCGACGTATTTGGTTTCGTGCCGCTAACCCTTACCTATCCAAGCGGCTTGAAAATTTCCAGTCGTTCAATTTCTAAGTGGCTGGCTAAGAAAATGAGCTGTGACGAAATGGCAATTGGACAAGTAACTTTGTTAGACGATAGCGCCACTGTTAACATACACTCATCGAAAGTATCGCTGGCACTAAAGGCCTTTGAAAAGTATGAGTTTGGTGGGCAAAAAATAACTGCAGCGGTTTAGTTATTCAGACTCACTCGACATATTTGCCAAAACTTCAACTCGATCTATCTTGAAGGTCACTGCGGCCGCGACCAGCAGACCTATTCCTGCTAGAGACCACGCAGTTGAAATTGCGTTATCCCATGTGTTTTGCGCTGCCATGCACTGATTCGTGGCTATGCTGGAGTATGAACAAAATTCAAGAGTATCTTTGGCCTGCATTGCCTCAGTATTCGACGTAACAGAATATGCTGAGGAGACGAGCATGAGTATCACCAAAGAGAGAATCACAAAATGAATTGCATTCCACGATTTTCTTATTGATAGTTTGTACTTTTCTTGATTATGTGCGGAACTAAGTGCTCTTGCAGGTCCACCAATTTTCCAAAACCAAACCAACCACATCAGCACTAATACTAACAGAAAGCCCCAGTTGTAAATTGCTTCATGATATTGCCACACTGGATTAAGACAACTGGGGTTATTTGGGTCAATCGAGCATGACTCGACCGCAATTGGATAAAACGCTAACAACCTAACGATGTTTAACACATATACAATACCACACATAACGGCAATTGAACGTAGTTTGAGTCGCTGAGATACACCGTCTGTCATGACAATTAGAGTTGAGATAAATAACATTTCATGAACGCCTGCACACTCATCTGATACATAGAGTGCCATTGTGTTCAAAGCCCCGGGAAAGTGTTCATTTTGCAAATTAATTTGAGTCATCCACCCGTTATTTGTGGTTAGTGTTGCGGTGCCTTCACCATAAATTAGGTTGGTTAATCCATGCCAAATCCATGCCTCACTGATTTGAATCGGCACTAATGTATTAGATGGTTGGGTGATAAACCAATATATGGCCTCGACAAATAGTAGCGCTAAGGGTATCTTGAGGTAGGATTTCGATAGTTGAAATACCTCACCCCATGTCATGTCGTCAGATTTACTGATACTCCTTGACGACGAGGTCATAGTAGCCCGTATGGGTTGTCACACATGAATCTGCGGTATTATTTATAGAGCCCTAATCGGATTGTTTGTATATTCCTACCATGTCAGCCCAACGTAACGACTATGCCAAACCATACTTCGCAAAGTAAAGTCACTCACTTTCTCGATGTTTTGGGGTTCTATTGCCCTGTACCCTTGTATGAAACAAAGAAGGCTCTGGAATTATTATCAGCCGGAGACATTATGGGTGTGCGAGCCGATGACCCAGAAACATTACATGACATTCCGATGTATATTGATAGGTCCAATCATGTTCTGCTCGATGTTGTCGATGATCGTGGCGAATTCTGTTTTATTATTGAGGTGAATTAATGACGGATGTAAAAGAGATAACTAATGACTTTTCAAATGTGCCAAGTACTGCTAGACTGCCAACAACCTTTGGTGAGTTCGTAATCCGGGTATTTCACGAAGAGTCTACAGGCTTTGATCACGTTGCGTTGACATTAGGAGATATGCAAGGGCCCGATCCAGTATTGATTCGGGTACATTCTGAATGCTTGACCGGTGATGCGTTTGGTAGTTTGAGATGCGATTGTGGGCCTCAACTACATGCTGCTTTGGAAGCAATAAAACACAAGGGATGGGGTTGTTTGCTCTATCTAAGACAGGAAGGTCGAGGTATTGGTTTGCATGCTAAAATACAAGCATACAATCTACAAGATCAAGGTGCGGATACTTTGGACGCAAATCTGATGTTAGGTTATCCTGGTGACGCTCGTGATTATCAAATAGCTGCAAACATGCTGCAATCGCTCGGTATAGATATGGTAACTTTGCTAACGAATAATCCGAATAAAATCGAGCAATTGAGGTCTTATGGCATAGATGTTGTCAATCGCGAACCATTGATTGTTGGTGTGGGGGAATCTAACCGCGCTTATCTTGAAACAAAGGCGGATAGAATGGGTCACTCCATCGACAAAACTGCGCTTGACGAATAATGGGGCCGTGGCCGGGAATTGAACCCGGGCTGGGGGAACCACAATCCCCCGTGCTAACCCCTACACCACCACAGCCATCTAGGGTAGTTGCTCGTAAGT
>MDTC01217718.1_pt1 | contig 11512 bp, 4 predicted proteins | sample 811181 | NCBI WGS metagenome assembly MDTC01 (sample SAMN05326644, study PRJNA326480) | marine metagenome | isolation source: seawater | place: Pacific Ocean: North | collected 2011 | reverse complement strand
GACTGACCTTAATGTCTGTAGCTTCAAGATATGGGAATGTAAATGAAAAGGCAGTTGTACTGCCATTACCTGTGTATGTGTTTTGTGTAGTTGCCATTAGCTAAAACTTAAGTGTTAGTCTTGTTTAAGTTCGTCAAATTTAAGCTGATAGGACTCAGCCATTGCCCTTGCTTTATCCGTTTGACCTCTATTAATGAGCTTACGAATCATCTGAGAAACACGAATTTTTTCAAGCATCGAAGGATTACGTTGAATCAGTTTCTGCTCAGCTATTTTTTGTGACTCTCTGACCATACGATTAAGCTCTCTATGTGCCATAACGTCTTGCGTACGAATATCTGTAAATGAAATATTTGGGTTATCAGCACGTAATTGACGTACAGCAGCAAGTTGGTTATTAACCTTCTCAGAACGCATAAGGTTCTCAACCTGCTTCCAAAGTTTCATCTTACCCATTTCCTTATAAATAGCGACACGTTCTGCTGGTGAGTATTCATACATACCAGTACTGTCCTTACGTAGAAGACTAGTACCAGTCCAACCAGATCTCATCATCCAATTACGCCAAGGTTCCTTGCCTTCACTAATAGGGACAGGATTGAAAGCGTTGAGAGCACGTAAGAAGGGATTGTCAATATCGTTAATAGGTTTACCTGTCCAAAAATCAATCCGTTCAGGAAGGTACTCATTAGTGAGAGGTAGCCTATTACGGACATACCCAATCATGTCTTTATGAATATCCTTTTGAGAAGAACTTAATGCATTAGCAAACACACCTAAAGCACCAGACATTGGAATCATTGCTCTTGCCTCGTTAGCGAGTAAACGTGCCATAGCAGTTTCATCACCATAAGAGAGTTTTACAAGTGGCTCTAAACCTGACATAAAAGTCTTGTCAGTAAAACCAGCAGCAAATGTCCAAGAGATTTTGGACATAAAGTCCTCAGTTAAACTGCTACCAATATCAGTACTGTAATAAGCAAAATCACCAACTAAAGAAAGAACTGTGTCAAAAGGTTCAACACCCGCGTAAGAAACCCACTTACCACCAATTTTGATTGTTTTCGGAGTCCAATTATATGTATCTTTCATCTGCTGACGTTCTCTGCCGTTGACAGGACCATTGCCACGGACGTTGCCAGACATTGCATATCCCATCAGTGAAGCAGTCATTAAACTGCCCATCGCTATACGACCTTTGTATTCTGCTTTGAGGTTTTGATAAATCAGTTCAGAAGCAGCATCACCTTGTTTGATACCGTGTTCTCCTAAAGCCTCTGCAATCTTTTCAGGTGTATCAGCTAACAGTATTTTTGACATTCTTCCTGTACCAGGAATAGCTGCAATAGGCGTGTAAGTAAGACCCAAACGTAAGGCATTGATGCCAGTACGAGGGAACATAAAAAGAGATTTCAGTGCAGGTACTCGTGTAGTAATTGAGTTGATTGCATCTGAAGCACTATCGTCTAAGTTGAGGGCAAGTTCACCAGCACTATGCTTTACTGCATCATCTTTAATAAGACCATTTTTATCAAACATATTATCGTAGTGTTTTTTCTCAGCAGCTGCAATTAGCTCCTTATCTCTAGACATTTTAAATCCAGATTTCTGTGCTACTTCCTCATATGCCATCATGCGTGATTTCACATGAGCAAGTGAAACATTGGCATACTGGTCAGCAGCAATCATGGCATTAGTGCCCCAACGCATCCAAGATGAATCAGCAATATCTCTATTCATCTTTGTCCAGTTCCACATGGTCAGCTTGCCTGTATCACCATTAGGTGCCCACTTGTTATCAGCAATCTGTTGCATCAAGTCCCACTGAGCATCATCACGTGCAACTAGACGATCCTTACGCATTAGATCCATAAAGGCTCGTGGATCATCATTAGTACGTTTCCAAGCATCCCAAGCGTGACTCAATGCTCGACGATTGGTTTCAAGCATCGCTCCATGGGCGTACGTAGCTCTTCTAAATTTAGAAAAGTCACGACTGAACAAACCTTCAAGTCCATGACCAGTCATTGCAGTCGCAGATTTAAACAGGAGGTTAGTAGTGTTACCAACACCCGCTCTAAGTGCGGACAAACCAGAAAGAACATTGTTATATCTAACAGCCCAAAGACCTTGAGCAAACATAGACATTCCTTCTTTAGGTGAAACCAGCAGGCTTCTCTTAGAGATCTGTGTATCTGCCCATCTCATCATCGAGTCGATTGTAAAGATGTCACCTTTTGACATAGCGAAAGCATCGATGAGCGGCTTAGCCATCTCAGGATTGGATTCAAATACAACCTCAATTTCATCCCTTAGTTTTTTTGACTGTTGTACTCGTTCAGCAGCCTTCTCATCAAACTCTTTTAGCACTCTTTGTACAATTTCGTCAGCATCGTCTCCTGGTTTAAGATCTTGAAGACGCTTTGAAAGCTTCTTATTGTTAAGCTGCCAACCAGAAATGTATTTATTGAGAGCCACCTCCTGCATTAGATCCTGCATACGATCCAAAATCATTGTTCTGACACGCTTTGGATCTGCAATCTCTTCAAACTTCACTGCACCATTAGCAATAGAAGTGATTTCGTTTGCATTTGTTTTTAACAGTCTGGCTGAAGACGCAGCTACAGGTTTGCCGAGATAGATATCAGTAAGATCCCGCAAGGCAAACATCATTCCACGTGTCTGATCTTCAGTTGCAGTCTCAACGTAATATCCACGAGTAATATACTTTCTATCTCTTGTAGATAAAAAAGCTGCATCTAGCTCTTCCTTAGTCTTGGCTGACATAGCTGGAACGTAATATTCCAGAGCTGCATCATCCATATCCTTGCTAGCACCACGTATGCCATCTACAACATATTGGAATTTACCAGCGGATTCAACTTCTTTTGCAGCAGCAGCTGAAACTTTGCGTGCAGAGTAGACCCCACGTGAAATGAATTTATATTGGCTTTCAGTAATAACAGTGGCAGCATCGCCGCGAGCACCTTTTTGCATTGCATGGATGTCAACAGCGTTTTTGACAGCAGCTGCTGGCTCAACACTCAATGTTGCATTAGTAGATTCAGACGCAATCTTTTGCTGAGACATAGGGTCGTAGGCAGCACTAGGTGGCTTACCTTCCATTTCATCAATTGAAGCTCTGGTGATTACCGAATCATCTTTTTGCCAATCACGATGACTTGTGTTGTTTCTAACAGTAGCTTCAAGAGGTGGTTCACCTGGACGGATATCAGGACCTTCACGTTGTTTAGACGCTTTGAATGTTTTAGCAGCGTCATCACTAGGTTTAAACCAATCCATGAACTCTTTGACTTTGCCACTCTTAAGTGCTTTGCCAAAGTTGATTCCGTAACCAAGCACATCACCAAAGATGCTTAGACCAACTGCCTCAACAGTATTTTTATAACGACGTACTTCAGTAGAGTCGCTATCAAGGGTCATCAAATTATCAGGGATATTTAATGCACCACCAGTCAGATCATCAAGTCCTCTAAGGAGGTTATCACCTTCTTCAGTAGTATCACTGACATAGGTAACACCAGCGTCAACAGCAGCTACAGCTCCAATGCCGGTGAGTGCTTTCATAAGCCTTGGCATTTGTGCAAGCCTAGATGCACCACGTAAAGCATTAACAACTGCACCTGTACCTACTAATGAAGGAAGAATAACGCTAGATACTTCCCTAAATTTTTGGATATAGGGATTTTTAAATTTAGTAGCGTCATCATAAGCATCATCCAAATGGCCTAGACCAGGAACCATACCGACAACATCCATTCCAAAGTCAATTGCGCTGATAGGAATAGCAGCAACGGCTTCAGCTACTGGACGTAGCATTTCAGGTGTAGATGGTTCTTCAACAGGCTCTTCTGGTTCTGGAGGTGCTAGTTCTGGTTGAGGTTCTGGATCTGGTTGAGCATAAAGGGGATCACCTTGCTCTTCGTATTCAGCAATGTATTCATCAGCTAAACTATCTCTAGCTAACTCTGTATTTTGCTTTTCTTGTTCTTCGTTTAGTTCTTCTTCGTTCATTGTCTTGATGGCTTTAATCCATGAATAAGTTGAAATCTTCGACCACTCGGCAGTTCAACAATTAGAATATCAGTGCCATCTTGGCGACTAGAGTGTACAACTTTTGCAGGGGGTTTAATATAAACAGGAGTATTCAAGTGGTGAAGGTAATCGTAACCGCCACGTGAACCTCTATTCAAATGCTGTTGAAATCCATCTGAATAACCTGGACGATGAATAGGCACTTTTTCACCATACTCATCATCATCAATAAGTAAGTATTCACCTAATTCTTTATCATACGGATCAAAGTCAGTGTAAGACTCATCAACGTCAGGAGTTCTAAGATTATCCAGTTGCTTCACATCTGTGTGAGGACCCGTTGAACCGAAACCAAGAGTATTAGTGTTGTAGATATGCTGAAGGGTTGCAGACTGATAGTTAGGATCAGTGGCTGCTGGCCCATCATATGGAATGAATGGTGCATCAGGATTAACAAAGTCCTCTACAACACGAGATACGTCATCGGCATATGTTGGGCTTGTTGCATACCCACCATCTTGGAGAGCTTGAAGCATTTCACGTGGAGTATTAGCTTCAGCAACACCTGGATATTTACTAATAAAATTGATAAAATCCTCAGCTGACTGAGCAGGTGAATCGTAGTCACGAAATGATGAAGGTTCCATATACCTATTACCCTGATCATCAAACTCTTCTACGAGCCTTGGTGTACCTGAACCATCTTGAGATTTGATATTAAAAAGATTGTTCTTACCTGAGGGGCTTCTACCCCAACGAGTTTCATTTGCCCAAATAGCTGCCATCACGTGTGGAGCGCGGAAGTTTGAAGCTCTAGCTAATGACATGACATCGATGAATCCTTCTTCATCAGTTCTAACTCGGTGAACCTTATGACCACCTGCAATCTGTGCAGTCCTTAGGTTTTCACTTGAAGGTATAGTAAGGATGCTAAGCAGTGCTTTCGATGCTTCACCTTCACCAAGTGAGGACATCACGTTTTGGTAAAGATCAGGATTAATTGTTAGCCCTTTTGCTTGGTCAGGAAACTGCAGTTCAATCTGTTTTAGTAGAATTTCATGTGCAGGTTGATCAGTAACATGAGATAATTGGTGAAATATTGGAGGAATCACATTAAGGTTGTTTTGTTTGATTTGATTTAGATATTTACGTGCAGCACCATTAGAAATGAATTTAGTAGTCGATAGATATTCAGGATTAGATTTAGCTTCTGCGATTACTTCTTTTGGTAAAATGCTGGGAAGTGCTGGTGGAATGTAGGCACTGCTTGAAGGATCAAAGTTGGTAAAGTAGGCACCCACTCCAGGCGGTGTTTCCCCATTGGCTCCATACTCAGGTTTGATCGCGTATCTACCCTCCGCAGCTTGAACCTCTTTTGCAAGCCTTGTAATAATGTCTTCTTGCTGCTCATCACGAGTAATAGTGCCACCAGTATCCTTGGCCATTTCCTGCTGATAGCGGCGCATTAAATCATCTAAAGCCTTGTTTAAAGAGAAGTTATTTGCACTGCTAGCAAGTGGATCAGTTTTAAGTTTAGTGCGAAGTAATTTGCGAAAGTCAGAACGTACGTTACTGTTCTGTTTCCTTAAATTTGAAACATCATCAGCAAGACGTTTTCTTGTCGATTCAAAGAATTTTAATACTTGTGGATCAGTAACACCAGAAAAATCACTTAGCGTAAGTGTGCCGTCACGTTCTGCTTGCTGTAGTTCCTGAATTAATCGTTGACGACCTGGTGCGTCAGCACTATGTCTAAACAGAAGTGCTTTTGATTCGTCAGAAATTATTCCATTGTTACCGGCGGTAGTTAGAATATCCTTGACATAATCATCATCAAATGTACCGCTATTTTTATAAATCCAAGTTTGTAGCTCAAGACCACGCCGTTTAGCGTCATCTTCTTTGAGTGCTTGGTTTAACTGGTCATCACGTTGAGCACTAGAAATGATAGCATTTTTAAGGGCTAAGAGATTCTTAGATTTACCAAACAAATCACCAACTGATTTTGATGTTTTACCATCAATTGAAATTTGGAATGAAAGTAAGTCTTCATAAAATTGAAGACCTTCTGTAAGACTCCCAAACTTTCCAGCTTCAGCCATTTGTGATAAAGCTGCAAACCATTCTTCACGGGCTACACCCTTATTTTCATGAGCTTTAACTAAATTCCAGCTTGCAGCAATACCATCTTGGTGTGACAGTCCTTGCTCAAAGGTTGTAATCCACTTCTGCTGACGCTGTAGTTGGATTTCAGTTTTTAAGTTAGCTGCTCGATCAGCTTGCTGACTGCGTTCGTTGGCACGTTGAATCTCAACCATTTTGGGGTAGAGATAACGAGCAACCATCGGGTCCTTAGCACCACCAAATTGCGCGACATACTCAGCTTGATTTCTGATCTCTTGAGCATCAATGGCAGCTTGAAAACTACTATCCATGGTGCGAGCAGCACCTAGGGTTACTCCAGTAGATCTGCCATCAGGATAAAATAACTCTTCAGCCTCGTCTGCTGCTAATGCATTCGCATAATCATTACCAGCATCAACAAGCATAGTCTTTTTAAGACCATAAAAAGTCGACGCATTGCCTGATTTAATTTGCTCAACGATGTCATTAGGAGCACCACCAGCAATTAACTTATCAAGAATAGTATTGTACTTCTCATCATTTTTAATGTGAGCTTGTTCAACACTACGCATGTATTCAATTTCTGCGTAGCTACCACCAGCCAAAGCAACGATATTGCCTAGCTCAACACCACGTTGTTTACTGCGTTCACTGATGTCATCAAAGAGCTGCTTGGAAACAGTAGAGGCTGTATTAGAAAGACTTGCTAAGGCAGCAAAAGTTTCTTGAGATTTCTGTACACGGACTTGATTGTTTCTTTCGTCAGTCTCAGCATTCGCCACCATTTGTTGACGGATCCGGTTTCTGTTTTCAGTCTCCAGATTGAATACAAGATCACGATTTTCTTTTTCTACTCTGTATTTATCGTTAAACGCTTCTAATACAAGCCGTGTGTTTTCCTGTTCTACATTAAAGTTGCGTTCCATACGACGTATCGTATCTTCGCCTTCCTCTCGGATTCTTCTTGTAGTGTCAGGTAGCTGTGTATTTTTAAATCCAGTTGCTTGGGCGTACCCTTTGAATTTAGACATTTAAATTAGTTATAAAGTTGTTAGCCAAACCAACCTGCTGTATTACCAACATCACCAATAGTGCCTGCAACGTTCCCAACACCAATGGCAGCTTGCGCAAAAGTAGTCCAGGCTGATTGAGTTTGAGGTGCATTCCTTTTCGGACCAGGACCCTTAACAGGTGGAAGAGGATCGAGGAACACTGAATTAGGTAGTTCGATCGGTCTGAGAATTTCTGGACCAAGAGTAGGTTCAGACATCCTGTTGTAATGTGCATTCATATCAGCAGCTTGTTTATCACGATTTATTTTCATCAAATTACTGTTATAGGCTGCTTCAGCACTATCTAGCGAAGCATCTAGTTCTCTAAGGTTTTGGTTATAAGATTGTCGCTTGTAATCAATACTGTTATCTTGTTGAGCAGATTGCAGATCAGCATTATTAATAGCACTGATCATGCTTTGATCAATAGAGCTTGCTTGGATTTTAAAACGTTGCTCTGCAGTAGCCATACTTTGCACAATTTGTGATTGGTTACGACCAGCAGCAGCAAGAACACTTTGTATTACACGTCCTTTTGATCTACCAGAACCACCACGGACACGTGCTTGACCTTCACCTAAAAGAGCTTTAACAGAGGAGTCCTGTGCCTCAAATGCTTTTTCAGCAGATTTAGTTTGATATTCAAATTCATTCTGCCTTCTTTTAGAGCTTGCATCAGCAATAGCAGTATTCTTTTTTAACGAAATTTCTGCTTTAACAAAAGCGGACGTATCCATAGCTTCATATAGATCGCGTGCTAGACCCTCCCTTTCAAAATTCATAGAAAGCTGCGCTTCATTGAATGAACGTGCAGCATCGTTTTTTGCAAGAGTAGCAGATAAATTATTAAGAGCACTTTGATCTTCAAATTGACGTTCAGATCTATTAAACTGCTTGACTTTATTAACGTATTCAAATTCACGCAGCATCATCTGCTGCTGCCAGTTTCTAACGGCATTTTTAGTTTTATAATCTCTGACATTTGTAGCTGCTTGACGCGCTACATCAACCTGAGATTTTGCGTAATTATACTGGCGCAGAGTATTTTCCCAATCAAACTCATAGAGTTCTTCTGCTTGTTCTAGTTGGTCATCTGCAGCAGCGTTAGCAGCATTATTACTTTCATTTGCACCAAATATGCCGAAGAGACTGCCGAACGCGCTTGCGCCAGTACTAACAAGTCCGGCTATAGTTAATGGATCCATTTACATCCTCTTATAGAATCGTGGTGAATAGTTTCCTTCCCACATCATTGAAATCAAAGACAATGGAAATGGAGAGTTACTGAATAAACGTACGTTTACATTTTCAGATCGTTGGTGTATTGGAAGAGTAAAGACGTTCTGTTCTTCCAGCGGTACGTCATCAGATAAATAATAGTTAGCATCAAGTGTCGGTGTAATGTCAGTCCATTCACTACGTCCTTTTGCCTTCACCTTAAAGCCGATACCACTTGACAAACCAACAGCAAACTTCATACGGGCGATAGTCACGTTAGCGGTAAAGTCAGACCTAGCGCCAGATGGATCTAATGAAAAATAGATGTTTGGCAACTCAACGTCAAAATTAAATGAATAACCAACGATTACATCAGAAGCAATACTAGAAAGGTCACGACCAGGAACAATAAAGTGATCGCCATGGTGGTTTACATCTGCAGAATTAGTATCATTACCTCTTCCAGGATTTAATGTAAAACCAGATTGAACAATACCATTAAATGCTGTCGCATTACCCTTAATCACTAACTGTGGAGTCAGCCCAGGGATGTCTAAGAAAGGCAAGTAGCACTTAGAAACTTTATTGACTGAATCATAAACAACGTTATTAGCAACAGCGTACATGTCCAGAAAAGGATTGATCTGTTGACCATTGCTGTTAATTAGAATTTGATCATCAGGTGTCTGAGTTAGGCTGGCAGTCAATAGTGCATACTGACCCAAAAGTGATGTACTGGTCATTTTTAAAACACAATACATGCGATCATTGTCAACTACACTGAACAGAACCTTGCCAGGCATTTCCCATTTGTACCAAGATTGCAGAAGGTTTTCTTGTCCATCGTTATAAGTACGGTAGTACCAAATACAATTAGATGTCTTACCATATAATGCAATAAAGCCATTGGCAGGGCTGGAAATCAACTCTTCAACAAGGTCAGGAATCCATTCAGAAACAACACGACTAATGTCAACAACAATCGGATTTTCTTGAGATCCTCTAGTTTGCATTCCAAAGACTCTTGCATAACCAGGCGTCTTACTGACAAAAGCTAAATTGTTACCTACATCAACTGGGTTGATATCAGGGTCCATTTCATAGTTAGATATCGTACGTATGACAGCTGAAGAGGGTGTAATAACTTCAGTATCAGAGAACATTATGAACTGCTGATTCTTGCTAAATAAAATCAAACCCTGTGTAGTGGGAATAACTGCAGTAAGAACAGCAGGTTTAATACTAGAACAACTGATATCAACAGGATCAGCATCAGTTACAGCGAGAGCAGAGATATGGTAAAAGTTAAAGAACTCACCGGCCTGACTCATTGAAACATTATCGCTAGTAAGAAAACCTAATCTGTTGTTATGGAAGAAAGCATCTTGGATTTTATTACCTACAAAACTAGGATGACTATTAGTGGAATCGTCACCCACCAACCTAGCTGTAAATGCAATTGGTTGAAACACAAATGTATTCAAACCTGTATTTACTAGCTCATGTGGCAATGTACGAGGATCTAGACCAGGGGACATACCAGGTCCAAGAGTCTCTTCCCAAAATCCAGGACCAGATGTTCCGTTATTAGGAATAAATTGTGCATAGTAACTATCACTATCAGATTCAGTATTGATAATCTTTACGATTCTGTTTTGTACTGATTCTTCTGGAAGTTTGGATACATTTTCCACAGTGCTACTAAAAGCTGTGAGCTTTGTTGAATCTTTACCACCAGTGGCAGTGACAACAATTGCAGACGTAGAAGAAAGCTCTAAAGTGGTTGCCAAACGTGTAACAGTCAAGCCTGAAATATTCAGAGCATTGATACCTGTTTCAAGATCACTAAGAATATCATCAGCGGATAGCGCTTTATTATTTCCTGAAGTACCAAAATTATCGGCATTCCTAGTAGTTTTAGTAAACGACTGATTACCAATAGAAACTTTGTACTCAGCACTGTACTCAACGCCAGTGAGACGCACCGTTGCATTGTTTGTCACAGTTGCTGCTGGATCTGGATAGGCTGCAACAGTGACAGTGTTGTTAGTAAATATTGTAGTATCTTGAACTGTGAGTACTTTAATATCTTTTTTAGTGGCAGTCTGTAAATACGTACTTGGGTTGTACCCTGAAATGCCACCGTTGGAATAGGTAACAGTGCCAATAGCAAAGTTACCATTATTATCAGGTATCAGATTAAGGATTTTTAGATTGCCTTGATAAAGGACACCTAAATACTTTTCATCATTATCACGATTAATATAAAACCATTGTTGATCATCTAAGGCTCCATTTGGGTATGGCATATCATAGCCACCTTCTGTAAGATTGCGCAGGAATTTAAATCCAGGTCTTTTTGTCAATCCTGAAGTTGGATCAGGATATGCATTAGTACATTCTCTAAGCTGGCCAGGAAGTTTCTTTTGATCTGGTTGACGGCTTACACCGCCAAGAAAGTTACTTATAGTTTGAGTTACTGCTGCCATTAACGATACAATGCATGGTACGGTTTGTAACTGATATAGGAGTTACTTCCTCGTGGATGTCCAAAGTATGTGTAATCACCCTGATTACATTCATACTCAATAGCCATCGCACGGTTGTATGCTTCTTTTTGTCCAAGCATTTGGAACTGAGTTGTATCACCTACAATGCGTGATGAAACAATCGTTGCAGATCTAGCAACAATATAGTCTTGAATAGGCAAAGGTAAATCAATCCAATCAAACAACCAGACAACATCGCATTTAATTTTTTCAGTAAAATTATATGAGTGTTTTACTTTGTCGTAAAGCTTGCCACTACGTCTGACAACATCCATAGTTGTGTACTCAGGAGTAGGATCGATCTGCAGAATGTTGTTTGGAATTGGTATTTCATTATTAGTATCAGGTACAAACTCATAGTCGTACTCAATGTTGTAGCTCCATCCTTCAGCCTGGACTTCTTGTGACACCTGAATAAGGGTGCTATAAGCAATCGCAACGTCCGGGTTGGTTTGATCTAGAGAAGTCACAGGCGCTTGACCACATGACTGCAGGATTTGATTTACTGCAGGG
>MDTC01042116.1_pt1 | contig 11512 bp, 16 predicted proteins | sample 811181 | NCBI WGS metagenome assembly MDTC01 (sample SAMN05326644, study PRJNA326480) | marine metagenome | isolation source: seawater | place: Pacific Ocean: North | collected 2011 | reverse complement strand
CATTTATATTTGTTATTATTTAAATAAAAAAATCCCGAAGGGTTTTTTTAGTTTTTTTTAGTTTTTTTTAAGTTTTTTTTAGTTTTTTTTAAGTTTTTTTTAAGTTTTTTTAATTATAAGCCCTTGCTTGTATAGGATCATTTAAGTTTAAATTAGTAGTAGTAGAACTAAAATCATCTTCATATTCTTCAACAATAGAATCCCATAATTCATCATCATCAAATCTAACTGCTGTTTGTCTAGTCAATACTAGTGGATCTAAAATAGTATTTTCCTCTTTGTCTGTATCTAATACAGTAGGTTCTGATAAGTCTAATTTCTCCTTTCTTTTTACACGTGGAGCACTATTTACTACATCAGTTTGTTCTGGTTTTACCGATTCTGAAATCCAGATTTTCCAATATCCATATCTTGAATATGGAATAATCCATGGAATACCCGATTGTAAGTTTAACAAAACGTCCATCGATGTTCTAATATTAGCTGGATTACCCCATCTACTTCTTGCAAAATGAATATATACTCGATTATGCTTTTCACCTTTATTCACAATATCGATTCTTTCAATATGCCCAATTCTTTGTGCCCTAATTACAGCAAACACCTTTTCCTTTGTAATATGTTTAAACACAAATGGTATACATAATGAAATTCCTTGTTCATTACTGCTATTTTTTTGAAATGTAGTCATTGTAGTCATTTTAAGTTTATTTTTGTATTTTATCTTTGTTATTTGATTTGTTTAGTTGTTTAATAACTTATATCTATGGTACAAAAATAAAAGCAATTTAATATTATTTTCTAATATTAAATTATAATGTCCATATACGTTTTAAAACGAAAAATAGATAATAGAACCAGACATAACAAAGTAAATTCTGTGGGTGGTGGTTTTAAATTAGCTGTTTCAAATACAGGAGTAAATAAAAGTAAGTGTAGTAGTAATTATGCAAAAATGCCTATTATTCAACAATCTTATAGAAATTTATATAAAACTAGAATTAAACATTTTGTAGATCCAAAAACAACATATAAAAAAATGCCTGAATTTAGCAGTCAACAGCATTTAGATAATATCAAATCGGGAGCTATAAATGATAATGTAAGTTTAACAAACGGCACTCCTATAACGAAACATTCTATTGTTAATGTTGTAAATAGTGGTGGTAATAAATATGTATTTAATAATACTTCTAGTTATAATAGTAATCAAAAATGGTCTTTAACAAATGGAACATATATATTTAAAAATATTTCATCAAATCATCCTATTGCAATATTGAATTCAGGTAAACAAAATAGCATTCGTTATACTGGTGATAATGCTAAAAAATCAACAAGTACAATAACCGGAACAACAGCAGACGGAACTTATGATTTTTATTATGGAGATGTAACTGTTACGGTTACTGATAATTTTGATAAAGTAAGTATATATTGTCGTATTCACGGATATATGGGTGGAGAAAATCTAATTGTTTATGCACAACCAAAAAAAATCAATAAAATGTTAACAGCCGGAGATCAAATTGCTCGTGTTAAAGCACGTCGAGTTTGCAAATGCACTGATTATGATATGGAAACATCAGGTAATACAGCATGTTCAGGAACTTGATTTAAATTTTTTATTTTATACCTTCTAATCATATTTGAACAATGCTTATTAAATATTGTATATTCTTTTACGTTTCTAGCAATTTTCATATTACAATGTTTACATAAATAAAACCAAAATTCGTAATTTTTTTTGGAGTGGTTTGAACGATTGAATAATATAGTAGAAGCAGTGTAAAGACCACAATTAACACAAGAATGTATCCAACCTTGTTCTGGCATTCTAGATTTATCATGTATATCTATTTTTTCATAAACATCATTTTTTAATGATGTAATTGGAAAACATTTATTATGTTTCTTAAAGCAATTCATTTATTATAATAAACAATAATTATTATAATAAAATACCGAATTATTTATTTGCGTATATTTGCGTCCATGTTTTTGCTGTTTCATTATATTTTTTTCTTTCATTAACATATTCATCTGCTATATCAACTACCAACGGATCATCTGGATTAGGGTCTGTTAGTAAACTACAAATAGATAATAATACCTTTGAAATAGTTAATGCTGGACTCCAATTATCTTTAAATATATCCAAACAAATAAATCCTCCACTATTAATATTTGGGTGATATATTTTAGTTTTAAATCTTACCTTAGGTGGTTTAAATGGATAGTTTTTTGGAAATTGTATATCTAAATTAAATATACCTCCTTCATATACTGTTTCAGTTGGACCCATTATTGTACCTTCCCAATGAAATATGTCTTCGTCAACAGGACCAGCACTACAATTATCAGGTGGATCTGTCATAAATAAAGTTAATTCTTTTTGAATACGATTTGCTGATGACATTAAGTTATATTATTAAGTAAATATACATTTAGATTGTTTTAATAAAATATATAAAAAATAAGGATACTAGGACCCTTATTTTTTTATTTTTTTTTATTTTTTTTATTTTTTTTGTTTTTTAAATTAATAACAATAATTATATTCATTATCGTTGTCACTAGTGTTATATGATGAAACACTATCATTATCAGATTCATTATCATCATTATATTCTTCATCTTCATCCATTGCTTCATCTCCCCACTTAATATCTCCTAATGGTTTAAATAAATATACTGGTTTATATATAGTATTTGTTTTTGTATTTGTTTCTGTTAACAAATCTTTACTAAGAGTAACCATACCATTATCTTTTTCTTTTTCTTGAACTTGTTTCTCAAATTTAACATCTTCTTTCACTGCTTTGCTAATACCTTTCCCCCAAGAACCTTGTAATACTGGTTTGGATTTTGTAACCTTAGGCACATTTTTACCTTTAAATTTATCTTTTGATGTTTCATTTAAAAGATTAAATTTATTATTCTCTTTTTTAGGTTTATTAGGATAATTACTTACTTTATTAAACCTACGATTATTATTTGAACCTTTAATCGTTGACCAACCATCTTTATTATCAACGATGCGCCTTCCTTTATTTGTAGGGCGTTTATTATAACCACCTCTTCTATAAGAGTTATTATAACGTTGGTTATTATTATAACCACCTCTTCTATAAGAGTTATTATAACGTTGGTTATTATTACCATTGTAATGTTGGTGTCTTTGAAAAGAACGTTGACCATTACCTCCTCGATTATTACGATAATCATTTCTAGGTTTCCATACCCGTTCCTTTTGTTCAACACTACCATTAGATAAAGTGTTTTTATAATAATTTTGTTGTTGTGTATTGCTAGACATATTAATAACTTTGTTTTTGATTTACTTTGTTTTTTGTTTACTTAGTTTGTTTAATAACTTAATCATATAGTACAAAAATAAAAGCAATTTTATAAAAGTTATATATTTTACATAAAAAATAACATATAGTAGTTATAGTTATTTTTATAGTTTTTATAGTTTTTATATTTTTTATAGTTTTTATATTTTTTATTTTAAATCACTGTCTTTAAATAAGAAGTCAATTTGCTCTTGTTTATTTCTTTTTATTTCCATACAATATTCATCTAGTGTATAACTATTTTTAATATCAAATGTAGAGATAAGGTAATATACATTTACTTTTGAAGCAAGTTGTCCTATTCTATATATACGAGCAATTGCTTGCTTTTCTACTGCTGGATTCCAGTGTGGAGATACAAAATAAACTTCTCCATATTGTTGTAAATTAAGACCATCTGAACCTGCCTTAATTTGAACCAATAAAACATCATAATCCAATGATTTTACAATTTTATTTTTATTTTTTATTGATATTTTACCATTTACAACACCAACTTTATAATTTTTTGCTTTTAACATTTTTTCAATAAATGCTTTTTCTTGATTAAATGTATAAAATATTAGTTTTTTGACTTTTTTGTCATGTGATTCTATTGTTTTAATTAATTGTGTTAGTTTACTTGTGCCTATACTAGTGAAATCTGGCATACTATCCTCTCTATTTTCACAATTTTTCAACAAACTTTTTTCCACCATTTTTGAATGACTACAACTTTGTTTAGCGCGTATTAAATACGCCAAATGACTTGTACTCATTTTATTTACTAAGGGAAAATCAAGTGTTTTATTAACTTTCGTACATAATAACATAGAATGAATATCAGTCATAAGACTTTTCTCATCTTTTGATTTTGGAGCTACCTTAATAATTTCAACTTTAAGTTTTGGCATTTTAATTTTAACTTGCTTTGTTGTTCTAATTAGCATAAAATTTTGTATAAAATCCCTCTGTATTGATGTAGATGAACCCTTGGCAAATGCAGTATCGGTTCCTGGAAAATTTAAAAGTTTACATAATGTTACAACATCATCCCATTTGTTTTGAATAGGGGTTCCAGTAACCATCCACTTAATTTTACCATTTATTTTTAAGGCATTTTTAAATACCTTAGTTTTTTGTTCACGCATATTATGTGCTTCATCATAAATAATTCGTTCCCATGTAACCTTATTTAAAACTGAATTTAACATACCATACGTAGTAATGTATACATTTTTGCTTAACCATTCAATTTGCTCATCCAATTCAGCATTTTCAATAAATGACTTAGCATATATGCCATGAAATAATTTTGGTTTTTTACCCAATAATAGTGTTATTTTCTCTTTCCATTGACCAATCAATGACTTAGGAACAACTAATAAGGTGTTTTTCATTGGATTTAATTTCATACATGATATCATCATTAATGTTTTACCCAACCCCATTTCATCACATAATAATCCGCCCTTAGAAAGCTCAGTTGAAGTTTCGCGGTTATAACACCACTCAAATCCTTTGAGTTGATGATCTTTTATATCATACTTATGTTGTTTTATAAAATCTTTGAATTGATTTACTATTGAACTCATAATTTTGATAGGTAATTTTTTGTTTGTTTTATACTTGTTTGAATGTTTTAATACTATTTTTATAACTATTCATTTTGGTTTAATTTTTTTTTCAATTTTATATTTTTAGTATAGAGTTAGTATTAGGGTTATATATTTCAAAAAAATAAATTGAAAGAATAATATATTAATAATAGTTTTATTATAACAATATGGAATTTTACAATACAAATACCACTAATCAAAGTAAACAAAATACTATAAAAGAAATATTAGAAAATTTATCTACATTTGATATCAAGGAAGTTGAAAAGTTACAAGATATTATACTTACAAATCAAGGAAGAGATACTGCTTATTATATTGAAAAAATAGATTTTCATACATTTACGAAAGATTCATTTAATTATTTGATACAACAAATCAATGTTTATAGAACTACTTTTCATGGTATTGGTCCTTTTGTAAATAAAAATGGGTTGTGGTATAGTAATAAAACAAATAAAAACTTGGAACAAATCATTGAATCGCAAGCTGAAATTCTTCAATCTCAAAAAAAAGAGATTGAAGAATTAAAACAAGCACTTCACATATTATCTCTAGAATCATTGGGTGACACAGACGAATTAGACAATTATCTAGAAGGAATTGACACATCAAATTGGCAGTGGAGACTTAAATAAATGAAAATTCAAATAAAACCTTATAATTTTTATTAAGAACGTAAAGATGTAGTCCAATTATGATAAGAAGTATCTCTAATTGATCCAGATACACCAGCAGCTCTTGTATTGTTTTGTTGAATTGGGAGAGATGATGTTGGTTCAACTATATCTTCTATTTTATTAATAATAACCTTTAATTGACTGCATAAATTTTTTGTTTTGTTTATAGCATTTATTTGTCTTGTATTTGGAGAATTCATATTATTTTTATATATTTATAAGAAAAATATGTTAATTATCATACCCATCAAATTCAGCAAGTAATACTGGATCAAAAACACCACCAGGTGGAACACCATATTTTTGGATATATAACAAATATCGAACATCCAAAGATACATCTGCTTCGACAACAGCACGAATAACTTCCGGAGCTTCACGAGTTGTTAAATATCCACCTAAATCTCTTACTCTATCATCCAAACGTTGAACTTCTTCTGATAATATTCTAAAATCACTTCTACCTTTTGCAGTTATTTGTAAAATAGATATACCAATGGTAGCTAAATAACTGGTATCGGTATCTGATAAATATTTATTTAAATTTGTCAATACATTTGTATAATTATTTAAAATATAATTGTCCAAATCACTTGTATCATTATTTAAATAATCTGTTATAAAATAAGGTTTTACATTTACATCAATATAAGATTGTAACTTTTGAACTAATGCTGAATTACCACCACCACCACCGCTTCCTGAAAACCCGACTGTATTTTGATTACTTGTTATAAATTTTTGCAAAACGCCAACCGAAGATGTCTTTCGCGGCATATATAATCAAAAGACATATTAATTTATAATACGCTTCGCTACTCATTTAAATTTGTATTTGGAAAATTTAGTTGCTTGTTTTTAGCATAAATATTATAGTGACCATATTTAAATGTTCCCGAACCTTTTTTTGTAGTAACCGTATTGTTTGCTGGATCTTTATTAAAATAAGTATAATTTTCTACAAAATAAGGTGTTTTTAATCCACAATCTTTTTCATTTCCTCTTGTATTATTATATGGCCAATTTGTACCTCCTAACATTTCACTTTTTTCAATAGGATTCCCCGAACCATCTAATTGTAATCCAGTATAATTAACACTTGTAACATACCAATCATCCTTATTTTCGGTCTTAATTTTATCAGTTGTGTTTTCTAAATAGGTGGTATAATTACAACTTAAATCACTACAATTTATATATCCTTTTACTGTTGATAAAAATGTATCATAACTTTTTACATTTTTAATTTTTGTTGAATTTGACATTGTTATTTCTTGAGCATTATTATTACGAGATTTATATAAATAATTGTTTTTCTTATTTTTCATATGACTTGATGCTGTAATAGATTCATCATTTTTTCCAAACATTGAAGCGTTCATTTTATATATATACATTAGACAACATAATATATATGTTTGCTATGTATGATTTAAATAAATGGCCATTGATATATATTACCATGGTTGGTAACATTAAAAGTTATTTAGAATATAATGAATTTACAACTAATTGGTTAAATTTATACGACAAAGCAGAACCATTTACTATGCTTTTTGACGCTACAAATTTTGGTGAAGTAAGTATATTTTATGCTATTAAAATGGCTATGTTTATTAAAAAAATAAAACGAAAATCACCACAATATTTACAAAAAAGCATAATAATGTTACAAAGTAATTGGTTAAAGCATTTAATTAATCTAATGTTTTTTATAGAATCTCCTGTTGCACCTGTTTATGTTTATTATAAAGACGAACATGGTGAAAAATCGTTAGATGAATTAATTGATTTGGTTAATAAGGGAGAGATAGATGGGTTTCATACATTCCAACCTAAAAATTGATAAATACTATTTTTTAATATATATGGTTTAATATATATTAAATGGGAGCAGGTATATTACCATTTACAATATATAAAGGAAAATTACTATTTTTATTTGGTAGAGAAAACAAAGATAAATATAAAAAAGATTTAGGAAAGAAAGGGTTATGGTCTGATTTTGGAGGCAGTAGAGAAGGCAACGAAACATATAAAGAAACTGCTGTTAGAGAAGCGTTTGAGGAAAGTTCTGGTTTTTTTGGGAATATGGAAGATATAGAAAACTTAATCAATACAAAATGTATACATGAAATAGAGCATAATAAATATAAAACATTTTTAGTTTATATTCCATATAATAATCGATTGATTCACAATTTTAGAAAACAGTTTTTATATGTAAAAAAAAACAAACCAGGATTATACCATAAAAAAGGATTATATGAAAAAGATATGATAAAATGGGTGCCATATAATAAACTTCATGTGTTTAAAAAGGATATTCGAATATTTTATAAGGGAATTATTAGTAAGTTAATGAGAACTATCTAATGGTTTATAAGAAAAAAGAATTGAAGGTTTAATTTCATCTGCTATTTTTTTTATTTTAAAATTAGATGAGTTTTTTGTATTATTTACGTGAATAATGGTCGGGTTATATTTTTCACAATGTTGTACATGTTTTAACATTTGATAACTTGATTTTAAAAATCCTTTTTTGCAATAAGGACATAATCTAACAATGGGCATATATAATTTAATATTGTAATATTTAATTATATATTTAAACTAATGTAACTTGTATTTTCCAAATATGAGCGTCAAAAATATCTGTATTACCACTAATATCTGTTGTTTGTTGTGTTAAATCAAATGAATTGTTTAATGGATTACCCATCCATCCAAAACATCCCTGAGATGGAACTCCTAATGATAAAGACCCGCCTGGAAATATATCAGCTAATTCTAAATCTTGTAATGTTCCATTTTGAACACCACTTATATCACTCAATGCTTCAAAATCTAAATTAATAAAATTTCTAATGTAAAAATTAATTTTATCTCCTGGTAAAAACGGTAATTTATAAACAAATGTTTTTACGTTTTGTTGGTTTCCACTTAAATCTGACATTGCAGCTATTTTTTGTCTTCTTGTTGAATTATTACTAATATCAGCAACCATTTGTTCAAATATTGATTTTAAAATAACATTTGACTGTCCATCACTTACATTTTGTGATATATCTAAACTGGAATTTATACCAGTTAATTTTTTACTAGAAACAGTAATACTTCCACCACCAGAAATATCACCTCCAAATGTTTCATTTAATTGACTTGATAATATATGAAGATTTGCATCAGACTCAATATAATTAATCAAAGCAGTCTCGTCCTTAATAAATGTTTGAGATAAAGGATTTCCTAATAAATGCGTACATAAAACTCGTATCATACATTCAGCATAAGAAGCTCCTGAGGATCCAGTTAAAGAAGAAGTGTAAAGATTTTGAGAAGGATCTTGACCTACTACTGCTGGTCCTATTGGAACATTTTTTGATATATCAGTTACAAACACCAATTGTGATTCTTTTAATAATGTTGTAGCTATAAATTTTACAAAATTAGATACATAATAATTTTGATTTGCTTCACTTCCTGCATTATCTGCTCTTGCCCAAAACAATTTATCACCACCACTAGCGTCTCCTATTAAAAATAAATTTTCTAATCTTGCCGCTGAAATATCTGTTGTTGAACAAGTCCATTTTAAATGATGTGTTACTAAATCTTCTGCTGGAAGTTCACCGAATAATGTTAAATCCCCACTTAAATCAAAAATAACTGGGATCTCGAAAATTAAATTACCACTCATTATATACAAATAAAGATATTGTTTTTATTACTAATCTACCAAAACATTCATATTCCAAATACTTTCATTAATATTGTATTTATTTAATTCAGGTGGCGGTTTTATAATACATTGAAAATTTATTATTACATTTTCTTCTTTTAATAGATTGATTATTTCATTTAACGATTTTTTATTATTATAACTTTCAACATCTAAAAATCGATATATCATATTATCTATTTCATTTTCAATCATTTCATTTAATTTTTTTATATTTGTAAATGGTTCTTTCAAATTATGCACTCCAAATACTTTGAATGAAAGCATAGACATATAATGTTCTTGTAAGGTTTGAATTGGTGTTACATAATTTAATTTGGATATATTATTGTATTTATAAGTTAATGCTTTTTTAATGTTATTAAATAATTTCATATTTAAATTTGGATTTATTTCTACGGATACATTATCTATTTTCATAAATTTTTGTTTTGTTGTTATTGTTTTTCTTAAAAGGTTCCCATCTATTTTTTTAATACACTCTAGATTATATTCATCTCTCCCATATTTATCTTTTAAAATGGGAGAGATGTTAAATTTAAATATCGAATAGTTTGATAAATCCATATTTGATATATATTTATAAGTTTATTTTTCATATAATATATCAAATTCTAAGGCAAATGAAAAATCATTATAATTCATGTCTATTTCCATCCCATATTCATCGATTAATTGAATATGTAGTTTATCTATATTAACTGGTCCAAAATAATGTCTTTTTTTTGTTATCTTATCAGAAGTATCATCAAATAAAACAGCGCCTTTACCTTCTCTCATTGGTATCCTAGCTAATATATGTTTTCTTAAAAATGAATTTTCATAAAGGATAGTACAAACATCTTGTGTTGTATTTTTAAAATCATTAATACATAAAAAAATATATTTACAACCAGCAATATCTATGGTGCCTTCTCCTGTATATGATTGTTGTCCTTTATAATGTCTTTTTCTAAACCCAAGCATCCATCCTAATGTTTTCATTGGTGGTGCATTTTGATTAACTAAGTTTTGAAAGTCAAGTTCCAATTTATTACCAGAACTTGTGGATATAGTTGCTCTCATTGTATTTGAATCAATTGAAATAGTTGAACCAACATAAGCCAATTTATTTACATCTGTATCTACGCCCGTGATTGATGATTCAAGTGCAGTTGTGTTATAATTAGCACTGGGTATTTTAATAGTAGCAGAAACACTAGGACCAGAAGCCGGTATTTTTGTTATTTTAAAACCATTGGTACCTAATGTTTCTGATATTGCGTGTTGAATATTTGCTATTTCCATAGAAGACATTTTCATAGAAATCACATTTTTTAATGGTGTTGCCAAATTAATAGTAAAATTACTACTTTTAGTACTAAAATAATTTTTTCTAAACTTGGTATCTATACTAAGTTGACTTGTAATAATATTTCTTTTTAAATTATTTACTAGACCTTGATTAATAGGACTAATATAAATAGATTCCAATTCTTTTTCTTTTCTTTCCTGAACCACAGATGACAATTTTTTTATATCTTGTTGTAAATCAGTTATAGAATAGGATTCATCCATAATACCAGCCAAATTATTATTTCCTTCAATATTTAGTTTATCTTTTAAAGAAAAATGAATTCTTTTTATAAAATCTATAATCTTACTTTTTTCTTGTAAACTTAAATTTAACTGTGATATTGCTTGTATTTTTTTATCTACACATTCCTTTAATTGATAGTAATTATATTTTTCTTCATCTGATAATCGAATAAACAGCTTCATATCATTTATCGTATAATTATCTACATTTAAATCAATATTTAATTTTTCTATCGTTCCATTGTTTTTTTTAACAAGATGGGATTGATTTGCTTTTTCAATTGTACTATGCTTATTATCTATTTTATATGATTTTTTCATTTATAATAAAAAAATATTATATTAATGATTTACTAATGTAATATTTTATTTATTTGTTATTTTATTTATTTGTTATTTTATTTATAAATTATTTTTTTGTGTATACTCTGCCATTGCTTTTTCATATCGTTCCTTATCTTTCAAATTCAAAGCATCATATTTCTTTCTTTTTTCAGGTTTTAACTTTTTCCACATTTCACCTAATTCTTTTGCTATTACTCCAATATTAATCTT
>MDTC01125069.1_pt1 | contig 11513 bp, 10 predicted proteins | sample 811181 | NCBI WGS metagenome assembly MDTC01 (sample SAMN05326644, study PRJNA326480) | marine metagenome | isolation source: seawater | place: Pacific Ocean: North | collected 2011 | reverse complement strand
AGTTAGAGCAACTGAGTAAAACTCACCAACGCTGTTATCACCTTTTAGAATGCAGCTTGGGTATTTCCAGGTAACTGCTGAGCCTGTCTCAACCTGAGTCCAGGAGATTTTTGCGTTTTTCTCACAAAGTCCACGCTTGGTTACGAAGTTATAGATACCACCTTTGCCGTTCTCATCGCCCGGATACCAGTTTTGTACTGTCGAGTATTTGATTTCTGCATCGTCTAAGGCGACGAGTTCTACGACGGCAGCGTGTAACTGGTTTTCGTCACGTTGTGGTGCCGTGCAGCCTTCTAGGTAGCTGACGTAACTGCCTTCTTCGGCAACAATGAGTGTGCGCTCAAACTGACCCGTATTCTGCTCGTTTATACGGAAGTAGGTTGAGAGCTCCATTGGGCAGCGAACGCCTTTTGGAATATAAACAAACGAGCCGTCGGTAAACACCGCGCTGTTTAACGCCGCGAAGAAGTTGTCGCCTTTTGGAACCACGGTCCCAAGGTATTTCTTCACAAGCTCTGGGTATTTGTGAAGAGCTTCGGATATTGGGCAGAAAATAACGCCTGCTTCTTCTAGTTTCTCGCGGAAGGTGGTCACCACGGAAACCGAGTCGAATACGGCATCAACCGCAACACCTGCCAGCATTTCTTGCTCGTGCAAAGGAATGCCCAGCTTTTCATAAGTGCGCAGCAGTTCAGGATCAACCTCATCTAACGACTTCGGTTTATCTTTCATGCTCTTAGGTGCTGAGTAATAAGAAATAGACTGATAGTCGACTTTTGGGTAGTCGACATGCGCCCATTCAGGCTCGTCCATTTTTAGCCATTTGCGGTATGCCTGCAGACGCCATTCGGTCATCCACTCCGGTTCACCCTTTATTTCCGATAAACGACGAATGACATCCTCGTTTAAACCGGGAGCAAAGGTTTCCGATTCTATTTCAGAGACAAACCCAGCATCGTATTTACGTTCTAGAGCCTGATCAATTTGTTCGCTCATGTTTACCACCTTACTTATATGCGAATACTGAGTATTATAAAATACCTGACTAAAACACTCAACTTTATCCGAAGCCTTGTTTTAAGCTGCGCGCATTATACGTTTGTTTGTATACTTTGTCGCCTTAGGTTGGAGTTTTGGGGCTGGTAGGATTTGGCTTTTTTTAAAATTAATGTACACTTTAAATAACAAAATGAGTCGTATAATTTGCATTGCTAACCCTTTAATTTTTAAGGGTTGTAACAAATTGTTACATATTGTTTGCCTGCGCTACCTTCCAAGTGATGCTTTTTTGCTATTATAAAGGGTCATGACTTTCGTTTAAAAAATGTAAATAAAAGCTTGAAAGTCTTTGTAGTCGGTTTTAAGGGGTGTTATGACGCGCTTTTCTCAACTTGCTCTAATTGAACACCAAAAACGGACGCAGAACCTTGCTTTGCTTGCAGAGTCTCTTGAGATTGAGGTAATTCACCCAAGCTTAAGTGAGCTTCTTAGCCAAGCGCCAGATAAAGATATTATGGTTGCGTACTCGTTAAGTTCTGAGCAACTATCACGAACAAGTACAGCGAATGAGGTGGCTGCGCTTGCGAAGAGTTACGCCTTGTTTTTGGTTAATGTTAAGCCGGACTCGGTTAAGCCGTCGCAAGCGCTGAATTTAGGTGCCCGCGGCATAATTTATGAGAATGAGCATTTAGACCGCGTTTTGACGGCTCTTAAAGTCATTAGCCAGGGAGAGCTTTATTACCCACGCTCATTACTGTCTGACAAGATAGAAGAAATGATGTTGCGTCGTCATGCTGAAGATGATTCTGCGGCGTCTTTCTCGCAGCTAACCTCGTTAACGCCGCAAGAACTAAAAATTATTGAGCTTGTAGGCACCGGCGCCAGAAATAAAGAAATAGGTGAACAGCTTAATATCAGTGCGCATACGGTGAAAACGCACCTGTCTTCAATTTTCCGAAAGACAGGCGCGCGTAACCGAGTCGAACTTCTGAAGTGGGCGAGTTACGCGTCAACCAATTAACCGGCTGCTAGCTATCTGCACGCCAAAACCCGCGCTCCTGACCTTTTTCTATCAGTTCCACTAACGCTTTTTCCATCGCTTGTTTCACTGAAAGTTGCACAGGTTCATTGGTGGAGTAACCGCCTTCAAACTCCGCTAAACGATTTAATGAAACATAACGAAATAATCCTGCTCTTAGCTCTTGTGAAAATACCTTCTTGTTAGCTGACACCGATAGCAGCACTTGGCCCGTGTAAACGTCGACAGCACGTAAGTAAACAGATACCTGGTCTTCCCGGTAAAGTTCCGATGCGCCGATACCAAAGTACTCAGCACCAATACCACCGGTACTGACGTTAGTGTCATAGCTGATAATTCCACCTTCGAGTAGCAACCTCGCTTCACGAAGTGGGGGTAAGTCCGAGTCTTTACTGGAATTATGGATTTTACGTTCAGTCAGCAGATTTTGAAGGTTTTCACGCTCCATCGGTAAAAACCAACCTGATTCCAGTAGCATCTGCGTCAGCATAGAGGTTGCACCTTGAGTCACTGCTGTTGAGAAACTTGAGACATTAGCCTGTGGTTTATATTGCCCGGTTTGATCACGAAAAGCGTACACCGAAACAGGAATACGGTTTTTTGGCACGGGCTGTTCCTGAAGCATAACCATCATTGAGCTCGGTGCGTCGATTTCAGCTGGGGTAATGTTTAAATCGGTTGGCTTTGGCATCATCGCGCAACCTGACACTGCCAGCGTTAAGCACAGTAAAGTAATAATACGAATATTCATGGTTACTCTCTTTTAAATCGCTGGCATGGTAATGACAGTTTGCTCACCGGTCTCGTTATGCGTTATGTAAACCAGAACGCTACCGTCTGGTTGACCGATAACTTCTACGGTGTACTCACCGGTGTCATAAAGACCTTCGACAATTTCCCCATCGGCTATGCGTCGGGTTAGAGAGTTAATGATGTTGCGCTCCAAAGCATCGCGAAACCTATCAACGAAAGAACGCCCCTCGTCTGGAGCTGTATGAGCATTTTGGCTTTGAGCTTTTTGCAGAAGGAAGCTGCCATTCATTGGGTTTCCGCCAAAGCTTGGGTTTATTGGCTGGTATACAATCTCAGTAGCACTAACGGATGCCGATGAGACAATTAAAGCCAGCATGGTAATTGAGAGTTTTTTCATAATTAACGCCTTTTAAAATTCATTATTGTTTGGCGAGTCGAAAACGGAGTCCGCTTTAATGCGAGCGACTTCGTTAATACTAATAAGGATGGCCTGTTCGGCTAATTTTTTAACGTCGTTCTGGCGTCGTCCAAAATAGGTCTCGAACACTTTCTTTTGTTCCATTTCCACCCACAAATAAGTTCCTGCTTGAGGGTAAACGCGTTCGTTGACGACGACGGTAATACCGTTAGTTGACGGAATGTCCCGCCAGTAACTCGTGTAATAGAAGAAAAAATCTTTACCAAAACGAGAAATCGTTCGGTCTAAAACCATACCGCCAAGCTCAATTTCATCGGCGTGGCTAAATGGTGTTATTAAAATTATTATAAATAATAGTTTCTTAATCATAAGAGCCTAAAAAGCGGCTACCTGAAAGTAGCCGCTTTACTATCGAGCTAATACTGAAATATTAGTACTGAACGACGGTTGCTACGTTGTAATCGCCTTGCTGATAAACACTCATTGTGTTGCTATCGCTAAACTGACCACCAGTTACAACGTTGTTGTTACCAATTTGTTGAATGTCAACATTACCACCATTACCACCAACAATAAATGAGCCTTCATCGCCAGCGATAACGTTGCTGTTACCTTCTTGAGCAAAGGCAATAACATTGTCACTACCACCGATAATGGTATCAATTAAGTTGATGTCACCTGTTTGCGTAGATTGCAGGTCGTTACCTGAAGTGGTTCCCGCATCGTAAGAGTAAGCAAGTAGCGTGTTGCTGTCACCGTGTTGGCGAGAGTACACATCATTATCATCACCGGCGATAACGATTTCAGCAGTATTCGCATTACCAATTTGTCGGCTATCAGCTTCGTTGCCTGAACCAATCAGAGCAACACCGTTAAAGTTCTCATCGCCGCGGCTAGAGATGTAGATATCGTTGAAAGAGCCATAAGATTCAGCGACAGCAATGTTGTCATCGCCGCGCTGATCCATTTCGATGATGTGGTCATCACCTTCGGTAGCGAACACGGCGTAGTTATTATCACCGTCTTGGCTTGCATCAACAGTATTGTAGTTTCCTACCATGCCGGTAGCTGCTTCAACAACGTTAGTGTTACCTTCTTGTTGAACAACGATTTCGTTCACATCGCCTTGAATTGGTTGAATCAGAAATTCGTTACCGGCGCCGTCTTGATAAACATCGACGAAGTTTTCATTACCCGAAAGACTTTGCGCGATGAAGAGGTTTGCTGAACCAAATTGCTGAACATACACTTCACTCATATCGCCGTCAGCACCAACAACACCACCAACGTTTCCGTCGCCTTCCTGGTCAGCAATGAATGTGTTCATATCGCCAGTTGCAGTGAAGTAACCAGCTTCGTTAGAAGAGCCTGATTGGTTCGCTTCAAAATAGTTGTCACTACCTTCAATCTGAAAGCTTGCCCAGTTAAGGTCGCCTGATTGAGCAATAGACGCGCTGTTGTAGTCGCCTGCTAAATCGATTGAGCCTGTGTTCGCGCTGCCAGACTGCTCGACAATAGCAGTATTAGCATTACCTTCAAGGAATACTTCAGCAACGTTGTAGTCACCTTCCTGGAAGCTTGATAGTACGTTTTCGTCACCTTCAATATTCGAGTCTAAGGTGTTCCAGAAGCCATACTGCTCACCCTCGACTAAGTTAAAGTCACCAGTGACATAAGCGTACGCTTCTTGAAGGCTGTCTAGCTGTAGCAAGAAAGTGTCGTTTCCTTCACCGTATTGGTCAGCGTAAGCCCAGTTTAAGAAACCACCTTGCTCGATATACATGTTGTTGCCTGATTCAACAGCTTCAGATGAATCTTGGTTCACAACTGCGATGTGAGCTTCAGCGGCCGCATAACCTGAAAACGCTAAGGTTAAAGCTAAAGCAACTGCACTTTTTTTAAGAATTGTATTAGACATGATTGTTCTCCATTGATTGTTCTTATTTGAACTGCGTGATGGACATTTCAGCGGCAGCACCCGTCTGCTGAATGGTTATTGAATTGCCATCACCAAGTTGTTGAAGCTGAATAACATTGTTCGCACCAACTTGAAGGATGGTCGCTGAATTACTGCGTCCAGACTGCTCTGCAGTGACAGAATTATTGAACCCTTGCTGCTCGACGGTGAGGGTATTTTCCAACCCAAACTGAGTGAGATATGCGTAGTTTTGCTCGCCTGCCTGGGCGAGTGAAGTGAGGTTATAAGAGCCTAGCTGAGCAATTTCCGCATGGTTCGCAAGGGACTGCCGCTCCAGTAACCCTGCTAAAGCAACAGGAATGTCGCCGGCTACTCCCGGAAGAGAGACCAACATAACGACTGTTGCTATTAAAAGTTGTTTTAAAAAAGTCAAAGCGGAACACCTTTTGTTAATAATTCCGATAACAAGAATAACGGCTGATTTTTACTCAACAATCGTATGAACGGTGTATTTTTAAAATCGTTTTTGAACGAAAATTATCAGCTAATACATGGTGTTATGTTTCTGTTGTGAGTTAACCCACCTAGATGTCCTAGTCCCTTTGTCGTATTTAGCGTTAAGAAACGTAAATATCTAACTTTTGGCGTAAATTGCTGTGGAAAATATGCTACTTATTTTTTTAGTGACGAGATGAGCAGTACGCACATTTGAATGAAATTCCTACAACAATAATGAGGAAGGAAGAATGACGAATTTAAAAAAATTAGTCGTCGGCGTATCCATGGCGCTAGCAACGGGTGCTGCGGCGGCTAATGGTAAACAGGCGGATGACGATTCATTGCTGGTAGTATTTAAGCATTCAGCGACGAAAGAGCAGCGTCAAGATTTAATAAGCCGCGCTGGTGGTACGCTAAGAGCCTTGGATAACCGTGGCCGTGACATCGCGATGCGTAATATCGCCGATGGCCGCATTGCACAGGTCAATGTTCGCAATGCAAAACAGCGTGATGCGCTTATTAAACGCTTATCGAACCACCCGTTGGTCGATGTTGCTGAACCGAACTACATCATCTCTATTAATGACACGAAAAGCTCTAACTTCAATATCTTAGCGACTCCTGATGATCCGGGCTTTGGCGATATGTGGGCTTTCGAAAATACGGGTCAAAGCGGCGGTACGCCAGGTGTAGATATTGATGCGCGTCCAGCTTGGGATATTACGACCGGCGACTCTAACGTTGTTATTGGTGTTATCGATTCGGGTGTTGATTACACGCACCCAGACTTAGCCGGTAATATGTGGGTTAACCCGGGCGAAGTTTGTGACAATGGTCAGGATGATGACGGTAACGGTGTAGTCGATGACTGTTATGGTTACTCTGCGGTTAATGGCAATGGTGACCCAATGGATGAAAATGGTCATGGTACGCACGTTGCAGGTACTATTGGCGCAAGTTCAAACAATGGTGAAGGCGTAGCCGGTGTTAACTGGGACGTTGAAATTGTTGGTTGTCAATTCTTAGATGCTTCTGGATCAGGTAGCACCTCCGCGGCTATTGAATGTATCGATTACATGACCAATCTGAAAGTGAACCACGGTGTTAACTTAGTTGCGACGAATAACTCATGGGGTGGCGGTGCATACTCTGAGTCACTTAAAACCGCTATTGCTGACAGCATCGACCAAGGCATCATGTTTGTGTCTGCGGCAGGTAACGACGGAATTGACTCTGATGTTACGGCAAGCTATCCAGGCGGTTATGACCTGGACGGTATTGTTAACGTGGCAAATACCACACGAACCGACTCAATGGCTGCTTCGTCAACCTATGGGGCTATTTCCGTGGACTTAGGTGCGCCAGGTACTGAAATTCTGTCAACATACTTGGATGGTGGTTACGCGACTGCATCAGGCACGTCTATGGCAAGCCCACACGTAGCCGGTGTTGCTGGTCTTGTTTGGTCTATTGCTCCGCATTTGAGCGTGGCTGAAGTTAAGCAAATTTTGATGGACTCTGGTGAGAGCATTCCTGCATTGGCTGGTAAAACCGTTTCAGGTAACCGCTTAAACGCATTAAATGCGCTAATTGCAGCTGACCCAGATCCGGCTTACCGCTTAGAGCTGAACCCATCAAACCAGGAGATTGTTGCTGGTGACAGCACAACCCTAACGCTAGATGTTGGCAGCATTGCTGACTGGTCTGGTGCGGTTGACTTAAGTGTTTCTGCTGAACCTCAGCTAGACGTTTCTCTGTCTTCGAACCAAGCGCAAAACGGTGAAACTGTTGACGTGCAAGTGACGACAACGGAAGAAACTGCATGGGGTGAGTACGTTATTACTGTTAGCGGTAGTGATGTAGAAACAGGTGAAATCACCCGTGATGTCAGTGCGACCGTATACGTGCTTCCACAAGGTCTTTCTGACTTTTACTATGAAGATGTACCAAATGCAGGTATCCCGGACGATGACAGCAATGGCCTGAGTCGTGTCATTAATGTTCCTGAAACGGGCGTTGTATTTGGTGCTGAAGTAAGCGTTGATATTACCCACACGTGGCGTGGTGACTTAATTGTTACGTTAACTTCGCCTGAAGGTACCACCCAGACCTTACACGACCGCGCTGGCAGCAGCGAAGATGATCTGGTCGCTACCTGGACTGTTGACACCTTTAATGGCGAAGACATGACCGGTGACTGGACTCTGAATGTGTCGGATAACGCAGGTGCGGATACGGGAACCCTTAACAACTGGTCATTAACGCTGTCTGCCGTTGAAGAAGACGATGGTTTACCAGATGCGCCAATAGCAGGTTTTGAGGCTAGCGTTGAAGACCTAACTGTCAGCTTTACCAATACCTCAAGTGATAACGATGGCGACATTGAAAGCTATTTCTGGGAGTTTGGTGATGGCAGCACTTCAACCGAAGCCAACCCGGTTTATGCGTACTCTGAAGAAGGTACTTACGACGTGACTCTAACAGTAACTGATGCAACTGAGCTGTCAGATACTGTGACGCAGTCGGTAACAGTGAGCCTGACGGATATCGAGTTAGATGTTTATCGTTCGCGCTTATTACGCAGCGGTACTGCTTTAGTTGACCTTCGTTGGTCAGGTGCAGCAGGTGATGTCGACTTGTATCGCAACGGTGAGTTTGTTGAAACACTGTCAAATACAGGTCGCGCTCGTGACCGCTTTGACTCAGACGGTAGCGACGTTGTTTACCAGCTGTGTGAAGCGGGTACAGAAGCTTGTGACTCGGTGACTGTTAGTTTCTAATTAACATTGAGTTAACAATCTAACTAGTATTATAATAGGGGCCATTAGGGTCCCTATTTTATTTTTTGGTATTTAGTTATGCGACGCAGTAAAGGATTTACATTAGTCGAGCTTATTATCGTCATTGTTGTACTTGGCGTGCTATCGGCTACAGCCGCTCCTCAATTTATTAACTTCTCTAGCGATGCTGAAAAAAGCCGACTTCATGGCTTGGAAGCGTCACTTAAATCAGCGTTAGACATTACCTACAGTAAAGCTGCTATTCAGGGAATAGAGCAGCAAAGTGCGGCCTGCTTGGGTGGTAAGTTTGATGACGTTAATATCAGTTGCCCGGACGGAGGCACGCTGCTTTTTTATGGTTATCCGGCAGCAAAAGGGAATGTGCTTAATAATGTGATTAACTTAACCGACTGGACAGTGTCTGAAGTAGGCATTGGCAGTGTTATTCGTATTGCGGCAAGCAACGACCATATCGATAGTTGCTACTTAACATACTCAGAAGCAACCTCAACCAGCGAGCCCAGCGTACAAATTTATGCCGACAACTGCTGAGGTATATCGCTGTAAAACTTTTCTGTGACATCCGGGTGCGATCGCTTACGCCCTTTAAGAACATTCTCGCCCACCTGTCGCAGCAGTGGGTTCTTAGGATCGCTGCTAGGTCCGTGCGCCAAACGCTTTAAGTGCTCTGGCAGTTCCAATACCGGAATATCGGCATCAAGCTGTGCGGCCATGAAAAACGCCGAAGAATAACGCGTAACTCCAGCCGGCGGGCTAACAACTCTGTGGTTGGTTGCCTTTAAATAGCCGTCTGACGCTAATTCAAGTAACTCCCCGATATTAACGACGAGAGCACCGTTACGAGGGCTTACAGAATGCCATGCATTGTTAATCTCAACTTCTAAACCGCTGTGTTCATCTTGCAGGACAAAAGTTAGGTAGCCAGGATCTTTATGAGCGCCAACGCCCTGATTACCGCCTGACTCACTGCCCGGGTACTTAATTAGCTTGGTATGGCGGTACGGACCGTTTTGTACCGTTGGCTGCAATGCGTCCGCAGGTTGCTCCAGGGCCTCACAGAGTGCAGATAATAATGTCAGCCCTACCTCGGTTAAACGGTCCTGCCATGTGAGTAATGTTGAGCGCATGCGAGGCATTGCGTCAGGCCACTGGTTAGGTCCAATGAGCTTTTGCCATTCATCAGAAATTAAGTGGCTGTTTACTGCGGGCAACTCGTCCATAATGTCGAACTGTTCGCGAAAGTCTAAAGCACCGGCTGTCACTTCTGCATGTGTTTGGTTATATCCGCGAAAGTGCGGTGAGTTTGCCATTTTCACTTGTTGTTTTTCTTTTTCACTCAAGGCAAAAAATGATTTTGACAGTGAAATAATGTCCTCTTGCTCTGTTTGAGTTAAGCCGTGATTTTCCAAGTAGAAAAAGCCAACATCTCTAGCCGCAGCGCCTAACTTGCGTAGAAAAGACGCACGGATTGAATCATCAGCGTTTTTGTAGTCAGCAAGTGACAGGACCGGAACTGAAGAAGACATAACACTCCTAAACAAAGCGAATCGCTTTAAAGTTTGATCTGGATTCTACGCCCAGGTAGAACGGCACTGAAGAATCAAAACGTTCTATGGTAGATATATTGGCTATATTGCATCGGCTGTGTAGAATTACCGACTTCTGTATTTTTAAAAGAGAGTAAGACGATGGGTCGCGCCTACCAAAACCGTAAAGAGTCGATAGCCAAAACTGCTAATGCGAAAAGTAAAGTATACAGCCGCTATGGCCGTGAAATTTATGTGTGTGCAAAACAAGGCGGGGCAGACCCTGACGCAAACTTGTCTCTTCGTTCTCTCATTGACCGTGCTAAGAAAGACCAAGTACCAGCACACGTTATCGAAAAAGCCATAGATAAAGCGCAAGGCGGTGCTGGTGAAGACTTTTCTCCCGCTCGTTATGAAGGTTACGGACCAAGCAACTGCATGGTGATTGTCGAGTGTTTAACCGACAACCCGAACCGTACATTCGGCGACGTTCGTAACGCCTTCACCAAAAGCAAATCAAAAATTGGCGAGCAGGGCAGTGTCATGCACTCGTTCGAACATTGCGCTATTTTCGCATTCAAACACGACAGTGAAGACGAGGTTTTAGAAGCGTTAATGGAAGCCGATGTTGATGTCACTGACGTTGAGTTTGAAGACGGTCAGGTCACTGTATTTGCTCCGCATACCGAATATGCTGCGGCTCGTCAGGCACTGACATCAGCTTTTGAAAATATTGACTTTGACGCTGACGAAATTCAATTCCTGCCGCATGTCACTACGACAATTTCAGAAGACGACCAACCTATGTTTGAGCGTTTAATGGATATGTTAAACGACTTAGATGACGTTCAGCGCATTTACCACAACGCCGAACAGTAAGTTGATAGAGATCAATACGCGCAAAGATTAAACCTTATAAGCTTTATGGGTATTCAATAACAAGGAGTTACCCATGAAGCTTAAAGCGTTGTCTTATGGTGTATTGTTGAGCTTGCTAAGCACCCCTGCTTTAGCAAGTGATTTTTCCCTCAATGTTGGTGCCATCTCGGTCATGCCTGATGACAGCAGCTCAAACCTGAATGTCGTTGAAGGCGTAGCAGGGTTGCCGGCTAACAGCACGGGCGTTGGAGTTAATACTAATACGCAACTTGGTCTGACTCTAGACTATGCGATTGACAACAACTGGACAGTTGAACTGGTTGCAGCAACACCGTTCAGTCACGATATTACCGCCACAGGCGCATTAGCTGGTTTGAAAGTGGGTAAAACTAAGCATTTACCCCCAACACTACTAGCGCAGTATCACTTTGATTTGAACAGCGATACGTTTAAACCGTTTGTTGGTATTGGTGTGAATTACACCGCGTTTTTCGATGAGCAGGTCGACCCGCAGCTGCGTTCAACGTTGGGTAGCCTGGGCGTTGTTACCGACAGCGACTCGGTTGATTTAGCGCTTAAGAATAGCTGGGGTTACGCATTACAGGCGGGCGTGAACGTGGCCATTAATAAAGACTGGGGTCTGCATTTTATGGTCAGCAAAATGGATATTGATACCACCGGT
>MDTC01193630.1_pt1 | contig 11514 bp, 7 predicted proteins | sample 811181 | NCBI WGS metagenome assembly MDTC01 (sample SAMN05326644, study PRJNA326480) | marine metagenome | isolation source: seawater | place: Pacific Ocean: North | collected 2011 | reverse complement strand
TTTGATTACCAGAGAAATCTATGGTCATTCCTGAGTTAAATGTATTTTCATAGTTTTTACGTGGACCAACTAGATATATCTTACCGTCTGTTAAACCAATAGTACCAGATAGAGCAAAAGGAGGGTACTTATTAATTAAGTTGTAAGTTTCATTTAAGACTGTTAAAGAGGATCCTAATTCAACTAATCTAGAAGAACCGGTTACGGATACAGCTGGATAATTTACTACATCATCAAAACATTCAACAAAATCACTATCTCGCGTAAATATGCCAGAAAAAGTATTTGAAGCAGAATGGAAATCAAGATATGGTTTATAGGATCCGACACAATCCAGTGTAGTTACTATAGATCCAGATGGTAAATTTTCATCTATACTGGTAGTGCTCAGCACAATATCAGTAATACTATCATCCGTACTCTTTACATAATCAAAGACTTGATAAATATTATCTGTTACAACAAGAAAGAAATCTTGAAAAATTGATGCAAGAGTATTGCTGGCATGTACTCTAATATTGTATGTTCCTAGATCGCAACCATCAGGACTGCCTGTAAACGTTCTTGTAGAAGCATTAAAACTTAACCATGAGGGTAATGCGTGTCCGTTTTGTTGAGAAGCTGTAAAGGTTAAAACTTCTTGGTTTGGATCGTTAAATACATCTTCAGGAATAGTGTAGTTAAATGTTTCACTAATATCCACTGTTTGATCAGGAATATCTATATGACTATATGGAAAATCTGGATTAGGAATCGCTGGAAGCTCATTTGGAATATTATTGACTGTAATCGTAAAATTCTTTTCTAAGAACTTATCTTTAGCATAATCCGTAGCCCTAATTCTAATATTGTATATGTTTTTAGATTCATAATCTAAAGGATTTCTAGCAACAAGATGAAATCTATCTTTATCATTAATGATTTGAAAAGACTCATTGTCATCATCCAAATAGCCAGCACATAAACTATATTGTACAGGTTGATGAGAAATATTTATAGGTTTGTCTATGTCTGTATAATATACAAATAATTGATCATTACCTGATTCATTTTTCTCTTTTCTATATACGCATGAATATTTATTAAATTGTGTTTTATCCCATTGGAAATTACCATCTAGTGCTTTTTTGTGTGAAAGATGAACCGTTCCAGAATTTTCTAATAACGGTAGTAATTGTACAATAAGTCCTGAATTATTTACCTGTCTAGTTGGAACATCCAATCCTGTAATCGCTATGGTTGTAGGTTTATCAACAAGATCTCTCCAATTACCAGTACTATACCAATAGGTATAATCTAATCTCAGTTTAGTATTAGAATTTTGATTAAAATCAATAGGATAATTACCAGTATTTACATAATTCCAACCGACAGGGCTATACCATAAACCAGTAGGAGGCTTAGAAAACTGATAAGGAGATTGAAAATTACCAGAGGTGCTATCTAATCTAGTATTTATAAATTGAGTGCCATCATTAGGAGTCTCAACATATAATTTAGGACTTCTTTTAAATTCACTGAAAGAATAATCTACCTGACCTATGCGTATGGGTCCAGTTAATTTAATCGTTTGATGTCCATCAGCTACCTCTCCAGTTGCAATAGGGTCATTGAGCGTAATACTGTTATTGTTAAAGGATTCAACAATTCTATTAAAAAAGTAATCTCCAGACTGTACTACAACTTCAGAATTAACCTTTAAATATTTAAATATATGATCATCACTTAAACTTGTAATATTACCGTTAGTATTTATATTACCGCTAGTGGTAACAAATCTCCATATGGTGTTAAAACAAACGCCTGAATGTGGGCCAGTAGCTTCTCCTGTGACAGCACAATTTAAAGGATTTCCATTTCTATCAACGTCAAAAGGACCAAGAAAACTATTATCAATTTCAGCTATACTATCATTATTTAATATAATTTCAGCATACGTGCCATTTTGACCATTAGAGTAATAATTAAGTATACCTGTATAGAAAGGTCTTTCTACATAAAATACATCTTTGCTAACTACAGAATAAACCTTGTAAGCTTTATCTGCTAAAGGTAACCCGGTAACATGACTGAATTCAAGATTAACCTCTGATCCAACTTGAACGCCATGATCGGGAGAAACAATCTTAATTCCTCTGCTAGAAAGATCTGTCTCAAAATTACCAGAATATCTAGGTTCATTGATATCTAATATCAAATCACCTCTATTATTTTTATAATAAAAACCTGTAGTCTCTACATTTTCTTTTGTATATAAATAGAAATCATCCACATTTTGAGTTGTAAGGCTATTGCTTTTTATGGGAAGATGTGTAACTTTTACATCCTGCAGTTGTCTTTGTCCATTAGTATTCTCGAAAGTATGGTAATGATTTTTAATTTGTGAGTTATTGAATATTTCTACTTTTTTAGCTACTTGTGGATGTGTTGTAGTATTAACTACCTGTGTAAAATTATTGGAATCTCTGTAGGTAGCATTTTTAAATATTCCACTAGCAAAATTAAATTGAGCAACACCTGTTCCAAATGCTTTAGTAATTAGAAGTTCTAAGTTATATGCAAAAGTTTTATTATTAGGTATAGTAATAGTAGGAGTTAAACTTGTCCAAGACTGTCCTGGTTGTATTCCTTGTAGATGCATGGTAACTGTAGTTTGTTGACCATGTTCTAATCTTTGGAAAGTAGAAGGATCATGATAATTGAATGCCCCAAAAGCTATTTGATTAGGACTGTATGCAAAACCATAATCACCTAATGCGACAGAATTATTTGCTTTAGATTTCGAATTAGTATTTAATACTACGGAATTATTACCTGTAACAGCATTGTTTTCTCCAACAACTAAATTATTATTACCATCAATAACATGTCCTTGACCTATAGAAACAGAAGCGGATGCATTATTTACTGTGCCATTACCAACTGTAAGATTATGATCATTGGTTAATTTAATATTATCATTGTTATCTTGATAAATTATAGAGTCATCAATCCTATTAGCGGGATCATTAACCGAATCATTATATTTAGGTATATATCGATTAGTTCCTTGTATATGATCAAAAGTAACATTATTATAAGAAAATGCACCTGTCATATTAGCTGCATTTCTATAATACGAACCATGATTTCCATCCAGTAAATCTACATTTAAATTACCTACTAATCCCGTATTAGTACTTACATTAAAAGGAGGTAAAGTATTACCGACAGGATCATCTATTCGTATCTGTTTTCTAAAAATAATATTATCAACAAAAACTTTTTGACCACCTATTTCTTCATCACCAGCAAGTTTAACATATAGACCATCAGCTACTGTTCTTAATAAAACTGTAGACGCATCACCATCTAAGTTTTGTAATATAAACACAGACTCTGCATCACCACCATTAAGATCATCCTGATTACCACCAGCATCAGTATCAGCACCAGAAGCAAAAACATTAGTAACTAATTTAAGTTCATCATTAGCAGGATAATAAGCTAATATACCAGTTTTATTAGAAAATAATCCACCATAAATAAAACTTACGCCTCTGGGAGCATCAGGTAATATATTCGCATTATTCGTAGCAAGTAACGGTAAATTATCATAAACACTAAGTTCACCATTTAAAGTAACTTCACCGTCAATAGTGGTAGGACCAGAAATAATTTTATTACCGCTAATAGGCACAGGTGTGTAACCTAGTGAAGAAATAATATCAGATTGATCAGCGTATAGCACTCCAGAAACTAATCCGTTGGCATCTACTCCAATTTTTGTGTATTGTCCGGGAACAACAGCAGATGGTAGAACATCAGGATTCAGTATTCCTGTAAGATTAACAGCGTCAGTGTAGTAATATCCGTGTTGCCCATCTAGTAGATCAGCATCTAAAGTAGATCCTTCTCCATCATTACCGGGATGGAATGGAGTATATCCTAAAATTTCTATAACATCAGAAGCCGTTAAGGTTGTTCCACTGACAACTCTTCCTTTATCATCTGTAATAACTTTTGAATAAGTACCTGGAGTACCTGTCGTACTCAAATTAATTAAATTATCTTCTACTATAATATCAGCAGAAGAAGGAATATGTATTGCTACGGTACCGTTTGGAATATTTAGACTTCCTCCTCCTACTAATCCAGAACCGGCTACAATATCTACAGATATACCGTTTTGTAAAACATTGCCTGTAGCAATAGGAGAGGATAGTATCTTGGTTCCATCAAAATATAAAATTCTATTTTGAGTAAAGAAATTATTATTTGTGCCACCTTTACTGATTGGCACCTGCCCTTGAATGGTTCCTAGATCTAATTCTGTAGTTCTAGCTATAGTATTATCTACAGTGATTTCATTATTAGAACCGATAGTTAATCCTTCACCCAATAAAGTATCCAATGTAACAGTATTGTTTGAGTCGGTCTTTTGTAGTCCAGAACCCGCCAAAACACCAGTGACATTGTTACTGCTACCTGCTGTATCTAAAATTTGTTGTACAGTATAAGAGGATGAAGCTAGCTTATCACCATCATAAAAGATAATATTACCACTAGTATATGTAGTATTATTCGTTCCTCCACTGTTAACAGGCAATACATCAAATGTAGGTGCGTCTTGACCAGGTAATCCTCTGTCTCCTTTATCTCCTTTAAAACCCTGAGGACCTTGCTCAATATTAACTACCCTAATAAGATTTGTATTCTCATCAGTAATGAGCACACGGGTAGTTTGTATAGACTGAGTTTCATCTACTCTAGATATTAATAAATATTTATTTGGTTGAAAATCTTCGTTAACAGTTATTTGCGTCATTAACAGGTTTCACAGTCGTCTTGAGAATCAAAATTACAATTAAAAGAATCAGTATCGGCAACATTACGTTCTATAGTATTAATAGTTCCCGCTAAAATTCTAAAAACTTTTTTACCTCCACCACTATATAGGTCATTAGGCTCTTGTAATTCTAAGTCATAAGACGCGCTTGTAAATGTATACGCTGCTGTTACAGAAGCTGGTATTCTCAAAGAAATTTTGCCCACTAAAGGATCTATTACAAATTCATAATCACTACCTGTATGATTACTATTAAATGTAACAATACTATCATTATTATCTTTCCATCTTAATCTGGCACACCAATTTGTTAAATTTATCGGGAGTTCATTATCGTCTTTATATTCAAAAGATATTACGAAAGCTGTTCCTTTTTCTATATTAAAATTATACTCTGCTGCTGGCATGTCAATTCCTCTAATCTGTTAGGAATAAAAATATCTGGACCTATCTCTACTATCTTGCAAATATCTAGGATCAAATTCATTGCCAACAAAAGGACCAAGAATAGCATGAATAGCTTGAACATTACCTATTTGATGTTCTTCTTTCAGCTTATTATAAAGCGCACATGGGCCCTGATTTAAAATCACTTCATAACCCCTCAATCCTCCTGCTACTGCTAGCTGTGCAGGCCCTAGAGACGCTTTAATGCCATCAGAGACTGCTCTGGTTCTCAAAGAGCTTTGATCCAGCATGCAGGAAGCTTTTAAAGAAGTAAGACCAATAAAATCCAGGTCTTTTTCTTGTGCTAAAACAGGGTCTGGACTAATATCTGGATTGACAATATTAATAGTATAATCAACCTTGAGATCTACTTCTTTGATGACATATTGAGCTGCTACAACAATTAATTGTTGAACTCTTTCATCACTATAAGTAGGTGTATCAGAAAGATCATTGATCCATGACCTTACAATAAGAGGCATTTCTACATTCCATGACATAATTTTGGCCCATTTTAAGTAATATTTGCAAATATAGAATTCTATTGGTTTTATACACCTAAGACGATATAATATCTTCTGCTTGACCCAATTTAGTAATATAACTTACCAAAGAAGTCATAGCTGTAGCTAAATCGGTATCTGTAGCTGATACTTCTAGCATATTAGGTATTGTAATCCATTTTTCGTAATCAGGATCTAATTCTGCAACCCCATCAAACATACCATATTTTCGTAGTTTGACTGCTCCAGAAATTTCTCCATTTGGGTCTGCACCTTTTATAGTAATATCCTCTATCCATATTCTATCATATACTTTTGCAGGTACGGTCGATGGTGACGATGCTGGCAAAATTGGTAAACTCATTCTATCTCCTTATGGTATAATTTCTGGACTCATATTCGTTAATATATTAGCCTCTCGATAAGCTGATGTTTCATTTAGTCCTCCTACTTCTAGTAAATCAACTTTAGCTACCCAATTTACATTCGTAGAAGCTGCACCCTTACACTGTACAAGTAAGAAGTCTGTTTGGCCTGATCCACCACCAGCGAAAGCTAATTGTACGTCCCAAGCACTGTTAGATTCAGCAATTACTGTTTTATTTACAGACCCCACAAAATCTCGACCAAAAGCATCGTTACTAATACAAGCTTTTAACTGATAAGCTGCATGTTGTTTATTAGTTTGACCGCCATTTGTTCTACGTCCTACAATATTAACATCGGCAAAGAATGTTTTATTAGAAGGTAGTTTAACGCCACTATACATTCCATTATTCATTGGCAAACTGGTAAACGTAGCATTAGTAGTTTTACCAGTTAATAAATTAATACTATTTTGAGCATTACCAGGGAAATCTCCCCAAGCGGCTTCTGTAGAGTGTACGATTGTACCACTTTGATGATGTAGTCCACTAACACCAACAATTAATCCTGTAGTAGCAGTAATACCTTGTGTGTTAATAGAAGAAGATAAATCTATGTTTACTTCTGTATCAGGAGTTTCTGTAACAGCAAAATTAGAAGCGAAATCTAAAGTAACAATATCTGCTCCACCAACTTGACTACCATTAGCTTTAACAGTTGTCATACTACCACCACCACCGCCACCGCCAGTAGAATCAGCAGCCCAAGACACAGTACCATTGCCATCAGTTTTTAAGACCTGATTTGCAGAACCATCTGATGTGGGTAGAGTGAATGCTCCGTTAATATTTAATTTGCCAATTTGAACGATATCATTTCCAGCATCACAAAATAATAAATCTGTATCTGTATCTCCTTCAACTATAAAATCCATATCTATACCAGCAGGATTAATAGTTACAACAGGACTACCTACACTATGATTAGTAATTTCTACTGCCGCAGTATTTGCACCAACCATAACTTCAAATGACCCAAGTATTTCATGAAGACGAGCAATACCGAAAGTACCACCTGCAACTCGTGTCATAGTAAGATATTTATTTGATTCACCAACTGTAATACTGTCTGCCCCTATTGCCCCATCAACATCTAAAAGATATGCTGGTGCATTTGTGCCAATGCCAACTCTATCTGTACTTGCATCTCCAAATAATAGATTTGCATCAGTATCGCCCTCTACTCTAAAATCAATATTAGCTCCACCTTCGTTAAATACTGTAACAGAATTTCCAATTACAGCTTGATTGGTGGAAGCGTTTATAGTAACATTTTGATCAAAAGTAGTAGCAGAAGCTCCGAATGTTGCTTTAGTGGAATTGTCTACCGAAATTTGAAGAGAAGAAGTGCCAACAGCATCACCTTCATCAACAGCTATAACACTAGCGGTATTACCATTATAAAATCTAGTTTTTAGTGCAGAACTTGTGTCTTCTATGGTAATATGTCCACCGTCTGAATATTCACCTTTAACATGAAGTATACCTGCTGGACTATCAGTCCCAATACCTACTTTATCTGCACTTCCATCTACAAAAAGAAGGTTCTGATTAGTATCTCCTTCTACTCTAAAATCAACAGCAGCCCCAGCTTCATTAAAGACAAATCCACCTGCTCCTATCTTAGCAGAAGTAATTGCACCGTCTTTAATTCTTAAGGCATCACTATTAATTTCGATAGTGCTATCATCAACACTGACAGCAAATGTTCTGCTAGCACTAATATCACCACCACCAGTAAGACCATCACCAGCCGTTAGAGTAACACTAGTATGATCTATATGTTCGTTAGCCACAAAATTATTAGCAGCGTCATGATCTACTACAAAATCTAGTGTGCCATCACTATCATCATATGTGACTGTAATCCCTGTCTCGGTATTTCCTGTAACCATACCACCAACAAAATCTTCAACTTCTTCTTGTGTCAATTGTGTGACTGTAGTTGAAGCCATTGAGGTTATATGACCATTACTATCGACAGTAATATCTTGTACAAATTGATTGCCTGCATTATTAACAGAACCAGCAGCGCTAATGTTAGGATGATCTGTATTATTAACAGCGGCTAAAAGATTCCAGGCTGTACTACCATCTCCTATTTTTAAAATATTATTTGTAGTATCAAATCCTGGTTCGCCTTCAGCTAAAGTAGGAAAAGAAGCATTGCTCCATTCCGTAGCAGTTCCTCTTCGTACCTTAATTAAGTTATTTACGGCCATATGTTCTATATCCTATTTATATGATTATATTATGGTGATCCACCATCTATAGTTGAATTAGTGATAGTCATTGGACTACCAGCACTAGCACCAGCAATAGCTGTCATACCAGCCAAACTAGTACTACTATTTCCTAACGTAATCTCAGTAGTACCTACTGTAACACTACTTGCTGCTAATTTACTAACAGCAATAGCTGCACTAGCATTAATATGAGTATTGGTAATATCTATATTAGCAAGATTACTAAAGTCTACAGTCGCATCAAGCTCACCCTTAGTTCCTCCAAAAACTTCACTAGTATTTGTTGCATCAGGGATAAAAGTAAATTTACCTGTACTATCATCAAAACCAAAAAATCCAACTTTAGCTGCAGACCCATTATGCCACCTAAACTCAATACCACGGTCTTTATTATCATCACTACCCGGAGCCGTATCCCCACCAAGAGTAAAGATAGGGTCATCAATAGTAACTACTGTAGAATTAACAGTTGTAGTAGTACCTCCAACAGTAAGATCTCCATCGATACTAAGATTTCGAATACTCTGAACATCTAAGTTACTATCTACAGATAATACTTTACTAGCACTAGCTGTTCCAAGAGTAATACCATCAAGATAATTAATTTCAGTAGCATTAGAGGTGACACCATCTAGTATATTTAATTCAGCTGCTGTGGATGTAATAGAAGTTCCAGCAATCTGTAATGTTGTAGCATTGACCTCGCCAGCTGAACCATAAATTACAGCTTTACTATTTACAATTGTACCAGCACTAGAGCCATCAACTAAATTAAGTTCGGTTGCTGTTGCTGTGACACCGTCTAAAATATTTAATTCATTTGTAGTAGCAGTAACACCATCCAACAGATTAACTTCAGTAGCAGTTGCTGTTACATCTCCAATATTACCTAGCTGTAAACCACTTACATGTATATTAATGAGTTGATTACCATCATCATCATAAACAATATGTATTCCTGTTCCAGCTCCCATGCCAGTTCCCATAATATCTCTAATTTCTTCAGGACTGACACTAGCGGCTGTAACCCTGGCATCTACAGCAGCATCAAAATCACCGATATTATTGTGTGTTAAACCACTAACACTTAGTTTATTGTCTGAACCAACAGTTTCAATATGGATACCGGTACCTTCAGACAATGTAATACCAGCTTCTCCATTAATAGTAAGCTGTCCACCAGTATTACTTAAAGTAATATTATCACCACCAACAATATTAGCACTTAAAGAGATACCTGTAACTTGACTATTACTATCTGTAACAGTAGTAATACTCACACCACTTCCAGCATTAGTATGTATATCATCAAACCCAACACTAAGAAATTCTAAGCTATTCCATGCTGTAGTACCATCACCAATTTTAATTCTATCAATAGTAGTATCTAAACCTATTTCACCGGCACCTAAAACTGCTCCATTACCACCATTGGCTGTGGACCAATCGCTTGATGAGCCTCTTCTTACTTGTAATAATGTATTCACTGGCATGGTGTATTCTCCGTGTTATGGTGTGCCACAATCTATATTGTAGCTATCTATAAAATTACTTAAATAATTATCTAAGCCAACTATTTCACTAGCATATACAATGGTAGCAGAAAACCCTGTTGAAACTTCTACGATATCTGTTACAGAGCTACTTACTTCTACATTTTCTGTATTGTCTTCTGTTGAAACTTCTATTTCTAAAGTATTGACAGTATCAGATATCTCTAAAGTAAAATCACTCATTCATTACACTCCAATGCAGTATTAGATTTACTAAATCTCTTCTGAATGTTTACAGTACCATACAATAATCTTGTTACATATTTACCGCCTTGATTATAATGTAGCTCATCTGATTGTAGTTCTAAATCATACTTAGCATTATTGAATGTAAAGCCGTTAGTAGTACCAGCAGGAAACAACAGATTAATTTTCCCTAAAGTTCCTTCTATATTAAAATCATAAATACTTTTATCTATATTATCACTAGAAAAAGTTTGAGTAGAATTAGCACTAGTTTTCCAAGTTAATCTAGCACACCACCCAGTGATGTCTATAGGATCCCCATTAGAGTCTTTATATATCAAAGACATCTTAAATGAGGAGCCTTGTTCAATCTCAAAGTTATAAAGACTTGCTCCCATAATAATTTACCTTTTGGTAGAGTTGTATATTAATTAGATACACCCGAGCATAAAAAAAGCCACCCATTTGGTGGGCGGCTTTTCCTATTAACATCTATAAAGATAGATTATAGAGAACCAAGAAGAACTCGTCTGTTATCGAGAACAGCAAAGCCTTGCTCAGCCCAACCGTAGAAACCAGCTCTCTTCTGACGATGAAGGGTATCATCTTCATAGATCTGTACTGGCTCACGAACTGGCATGATAAAGCTGTCTCTCTTGCGAAGATCAAGACCAACAACAATTTCAGTGTTGTGACCAGAAGGCATTCCAGCACCTAAAGTGGTACCGTAGAAGTTCTGGTATTCTTGGCCATTGCCAAGCTCGTCTAGATCATGCAAGTTAACACCGAATACTCTATTGACGCTACCATCAGCAGCGGTATAGATTTCACGACGAGTAACTTCATCAACCTGATCAACACCCCAGTTACGAATGTCTTCCATAGCTTCTGGAGAGACATACAAATCAGTAAGTGCTCCTCTGTTATTGCTAGCAGAGTTACCACCACCGTTACGACGCATGACAGTCTTAAGAAGAGAAACGAGTCTCTTAGTGAACTGACCACTAGCTGCGTCACTATCATAAACAACGATGTTACGATCAACACCAGCTGCAAGCAGCGTGTGCCATCCATCGTCATTCATCTTCTTGACAAAGGAAGCTTCAAGAACTTCCATTGCACGACCGACTACGTCCCAACGAGCGTCACGAGCATACTTTAAAAGATAGTCGATGCTTGCACCGATATCAAAAGTAGGAACCATGACGTAATCGCCTTCGACGTGACGTTCTGGAATATAGCCATGATTAGGAACAGTATAGGCAACAAAGTCCTTTTCTGTACCTGGGGCTAAGAAATCAAGTGGGAACTCAGGAGTAGCACTTA
>MDTC01261489.1_pt1 | contig 11517 bp, 7 predicted proteins | sample 811181 | NCBI WGS metagenome assembly MDTC01 (sample SAMN05326644, study PRJNA326480) | marine metagenome | isolation source: seawater | place: Pacific Ocean: North | collected 2011 | reverse complement strand
TCCAGCTTCGTTCGAAAACAATGTTGAAAATAACCCTGTACAACGCCATCCTTAAAAACGGCATTTAGAATACATCAAATATCGTCAAATAGAATGTTCCAATTATTCCAACTTAGAGCGCATGACTAGCCAAGGCGTGGGTCCGGAACGCCATTCCCAGGTCGCAAGTAACTGATCAAGATGAGAGAGTTGAGCAAACCAGCTAGGGGGGTTTTCTAGTTGTCGCGTCCCATAATCTTCAACTATCTCAATATCGTGTGTCGATTTGAATCTTGATAATAATTCTTCAGTAATGCCCGTACATAAGCACTCATGCGATTCGACAATAATATCTAAGTTGCGAAGAGCTGGCGCAACTTTAGGGTCAAGTAACTCTTTTTCTCCACCCTCTATATCGCAAAACACGAGCACCTCTTCTTTTTCATATTTAGCAAAATCTTTAATACCAAATTGCCCGCCAACTATCACTCTATCAGCAACTCCGTTTTTCTTTGCCAACAGTTTACAAGCATCTTGAGCTTTAGGGTCTGTATCAAAGGCTAAAGATATAATTGATGGTAAAGCGCGAGCAAAACCAACTGCGTAGTACCCTTCTGCGCAGCCAATATTGATAATCCTCGTATAGCTACCAGTTATCACTCTATTAATGTGATGTTGCAACGGCTGCTCATAGCACCCAAGCAACTTAGCGATATGACAGCCTTCTGCGGAGTTTTCGATAAAATCTAATCCCTTTAAGGGCCCACCAAGGACCCTAGTTCCCTCCTCCCCAAGGAGGGTATTCTGGATTAGGACGCTTCTCCATTTTGAAAGTAATCGCAATGAATTATTTAGCGAAGCGCTTGGATCGGTCGATTGTCTTGACAAATTGTCAAGTAACTTTTGAGTAATATTTTCTGCCAGCTTCATACAAGCCTTACCAGGATTAAAAACAGAGAAGACCTTCGCATCCAGATAGAATTTTCGGCTTTTTCATGGGAAATGTAGTTTCGCAAGACTCGTAATCTCATCTCTTGAAAGCATCTTCTTTGAAGCCAAGCAGAAGAGATCGAAGCAAGACTCTCTTCGAGCGCCAACCACGGCTCTAAATCCCGAATCTCTAAAAGCGGCTATGAGCGTTTTTTGCGTAAACCCAGTCCTGTGCGACATATATAAATTTCCTGCGGCCATTGAGGGGCGAAATCCGTACAAAATATCAATCGGAGCAATTGAGCCAGCTGGCGATACATAAGCTGAATCAAGTAGTTGGTCATTGGCTACTAATTTGCAAACAGACTGTAAATCGGGACAAGTGATCATTACAAATCCGTCTTCATTTAAGACCCTATAAAACTCTTTTAAGGCTACACAAACCTCATGAGGATAGAGATGTTCAATGTTGTGCGAGGAATAGACCGCATCCATACTGCCGCTCTCTACACCTTCCATATTAGTCATAGTTCCAACAATATCTGGATTTACTTGCTCATCAATATCTAGACGAACTTCCTCCCACTCAGCTGAATTAAATCCAGTTGTAGTCGAAGTTTTGTTTTTTTGACCGCAGCCAACATGCAGAAATTTCATATATTATTTACCGTTGGAACCTCGAATCTCATTGGACATAATATACTGACCGAATTACATAAGGTTTCATTTGTTTAACTAAGCAAAAACTAACAATCCAAATTTTGAAGAATAAGTCGTGTCTACTCTCTCTAATGTTTAAATAAGTCTAATTATGAGCTCTGACTAAAAACATGAAAAACCCGCTTTGCACTTGCTAAAATTTCTCATACCAATCACTCGACAGCGTATTATGGTAGTACTCTTTGAACCTTCAATGCGCAAAAGCCCCAGATTCAACCTTATGGCCAGTTTTTCTGTTTCTTTTCTGAGATCGTATCTCTAAGAAAGAAGGCAGCTCGATTTCGAAAAAGTCGAAGCAAGTTAGCAAGATGATTATATAGATTGTTAGCTCCTTTCAAAAAACTACAGCATAATCGCGAGCTATTTTTAGGCGTAGACACGCAATGCGTAGTCCACTGCAAATCTTTGAGCATGCACTGAAGCTAATTTCGGGATCGATACAAGTAAAAATGGTACTTTAACTTCAACAAGTGCAAAATTAAGCTATCACGATCTGTCTCTCTTTATTTACGTAACTATAGTTCTTATTTGTGAAAGAGGCGAAACTTCGGCATCCGATATTAAGATTTTATCACTCATTTATTTATCAACTCCTCAACCCAATTTAATTGCTTTGGCAAGCAAACTTCCTCCAAATCAAAGTAAGATCGCGCAAAAGCTCTAGCATTCTTTCCGAGCAATTCTCGCTTTTTGCCATTTTCTAATAGCGAGCACACTTCATCTGCTAATGATTCCTGGTCGAAAAAATCAACCAAGCACCCTGTCTTCCCATGCTCGATTACTTCATGTAATGGTGGCGTATCGCTTGCCACGATAGAACATCCAGCGCTCATTGCTTCAATTAAGCTCCAGCTCAGTACAAACGGGTAGGTTAAATAAATATGTGTAGTAGAAAGTTGCAATATAGCCACAAATTCAGGATGCGGAATAGAGCCCAGAAAATGAACCCGCTTCCAGTCAGAATTGTTTATTTGGGGGCGCACTTCTTGGATGAAAGTATCTTTCCAACTGTTTCCATGTTCAGGGGCTGCACCATAACCTACTCCGCCTGAGCCAATAATTAAGACTCTTGCGTTTGGCCTCCGTTCCAATATAGTTGGTAGTGATCGCATAAAAATGTGATAGCCACGGTAAGGCTCGAGATTTCTCGCCACAAATGTCACGATTTCATCGTTTCTATCTAGATGAAAATCGTTGTTCAATGAGAGATGAACTTTGTCGTTGGGTGAGATGGCTTTAGTATCAATGCCGTCATGTATAACGCTAATCTTACTTTTGAACGGTTCGGGAAAGGTACTAGCCTGCCACAATGTAGGACAGATGCCAGCATCCGCGGTTTGAAAATTCAACAGGCCTACTATATTTTTTAGCCTAACTCGGCAGGCGTCATGACTATGCTTTGAAGGAAACTCCGGATCGAATTCAACGTCATACCCTTCGGGGTGGTAAAAAAATTCGCAGTAGAGACCGACTTTGGCAGTTGGCCAAACATCTTTAAGGAATAGATTTTCGCCCCAACCGTAATGAGCAATTATCACGTCCGGCGTGAAACCTTGCTCCTTTATTTTCTCAGCCGCTTTAAAACAAGCCTCGGCTCGTACTATTTTCGACTCAAAATCTAGTATCCAGGGGTGTATATTTGGAGTATTGGCAACGTTGACTTGATAAGGAACCAATTGTACTCCGTTCCAGAACTTACTCTCCGTTTTACGTAGAGTCATCGCGAGGACTTGGTGACCGGCTTTGACCAGAGCTGGAGCGAGATACTTGAATTGGCCTGGAAAGTTCTGGTGGATAAAGAGAATTTTCATGGGTGGTGCTTCAATATTCCCAACTTCAATAGCCAGGCAAGGCCTCGTATCGCATAAGGCTCTCGTTCACTTGCGATACCAGAAACAAGTTCCTCAGCTGTTCTAATAACCCCGCTTGCATTATTCAAAATCGCATGTATTTCGTCGTCATTTGGGATTACGTATTTAGAGTAATTTACCATGTCTAATTTGAAATAATTCTTTAACAGATTGATTGCCGCATCTTTATTCCGTACCGCTAGAGACAACCGTGATTTGGGAGAAAGCGTAAAGGTTGGATAGCCCGCAAAACTTTCGAAAGGATCCATTCGCGCCGGCCAGGGGTGTGCGCTCAACTGAATACTTTTAGACTCTCTAATTCTGATGGAGGATAGTTCAGACCATAGTTCTTCATATTTTGGAATTATATTTTTCCAATCGTAGATTTGTTGCGCTCGAATTCTGCCAGCTTCACCAAATTTCCTACGCAGGTCGATTGAACTGAATAGTCGTTGAAAGGCTTCTGCCGCGGAATCTACATTAACAGAGATCAAACTGCTGCTTTGGCCGCAATACATATCATAATTGTCTATGCCCCTCGCATGTCTTTGTGCCAGATCGGCACCGAGACCCGGCTTTGGCATCAATGTAGATATTCTAAACCCATCTATACCATCCCTCACTGTGTCTTTATATCCATCCCAGTCCGACACGACCACAGGTAGTCCAGCAGCCATCGCCTCGATGGGAACGATTCCAAATGTCTCCTGAATATTATCGGAAAGGGAGCAAAATACATCTGCGCTAGACCAGGCCTGATTTCGCAGTTTGGCCTCTCTACCATCTAGGTTGATTACTCTGACTGAAGGGCAAGCTAGCCTTGCTGCGTCAGCGAAAGCTTTAGCTATGGAATCGTTTGCGTGCCATCCGCACTCAATAAGGACAATCGTCTTGTTACTTGACTGGCTAGCTCTTTCCAGCGCTTGATACATTGCGAGGGGATGAGCTTTAGCGTGAAAAGAGAGACGTCCCATATAGACAACGACAAGCGATTCTGCGGCGATATTTAGGTCGAACCTAGCAGCGGCTTTTTGTGCATCGGTATATAGAAAGTCGTCTGTGTTAATACCAAGCGGGATCACTGGTAATTGTGGCAAAACGAGACGAGTGACACCTAGCCTATCCTTTAGGTAATCGACCTGTGCCTGTAATATCCTGTTGACATTACTCTTCACCGCGGTTGATGTACAGATCAGTGCGTCCCAAGCTTGTACAGGTGCTGTTAGCAACTCTGAGATTGAATCCATCGAGCTTGCCGAAGAAGTTGTGTGAGTGATACCGCATAGACTCCATGAACCATGACCAAATGTGCCTCTATGGAAGGCAAAATTGCCGATGTTTGGACCAGGGAAGTAAAGTGTTCCAGGCTCCGAGAGTTTACTAAATGAGTTGTAGTCCACTATGCCGATGGACTCATTTCTTTCGTGACTGCGAATCTCAGATTTGAAAAGCTCTCCATGTTCTGCATGACGGACCTGGGCCCAGAATTTTTCGGTAACGCTGTGACGGATGAAACCGCGCAAGAAAGACTCCCCGGCCGCATTGCGCCCCATCAGCCGAGGTCCACTAGTTGAATATCCTTCAGGATCGAAATATATGCACGCTGTCATTTAGCTCACTTTCACCAATAAGTTATGTATGTACAGGCGCAGAGTCTATGTTTTGCGTCTAGTTAGACTGGATGACTTAGAGTAACTTTAATCCAAACAACAATACCAAACCTCGGTATCATCACGCTTGAGCCATATACAAGCATTGACAATAAAGTTAAGATCAAAGAGTGTCGTTAACATACCTCGATTTATGGCAAATTATCAACCCGTCTCAAAAGAGCTCCATCGAACTAAACGTTGGGTGCGTCCCGCCAACTTGAGTTTCGCGGCAGGCGACGTGTCATGTAAAATAGCAGCGTTTGAAGTTTATAAATGTGCTGGCTATTTACCCATATCATTTCTAAAAAGTGGTGATTGTTACAGCCTGGCTACTGTACAAGGCCTAAAGGAAGGTCAGAATCTTTATGTGGGACCCGATGGTAGCTGGCTCCCGCCATATGCGCCGTCCATCTATCGTTTTCACCCCTTTCGCTTAGCTGCGATAGAAGATGAGGATGAGCGCAAAGTACTTTGCATACGTGAGGAGGATGTAGTTTCAGAGGATTCGGCTGAAGGAAGACCCTTTTTTACCGAAAATGGCGAGTTAGAGTCAGAGGTTTCCATTGTATTCCAGCATCTTACCACCATCTTGGCCAGTTTCGAGGCTACGAGGAAAATTTGTGAGATCCTTGAGCGCAACAAATTAATCAAACCTTGGAATGTAAAAGTAAACCACGATGGGGTTGAGAGCCCCTTGCAAGGTCTTCACTGCATAAACGAATCTAAATTTAATAGAGCGAGCGGTAAGGTTTTGAGAGAGCTGAGAGAATTTGGTGTGTTACCTGTAATTTACTGTCAGCTATATTCGATGCAGCAAATCACTCGTTTAGCAAGGATAGCACAAGCCCGCAATAGTGCCGGAAAAGAAGACATAGGCTCAGACGAAATATTCGCGCTTGATTCGACGGACAAAGGATCCATTAGCTTTGAGAATATTTAATATAATCTAAACTAAAATTCTCTAAACAATTTGTAAGGATTTCAAAACAGGTAGTGTTTCGTCTAGAAATGTCGAAGCCCGCTTCAACAATTCCTCGATATTTTCTGACTCTGTTTCTAAAGCTTTTCCGTCCCCCACCAGTCGTTCATTCTGCTCCAGTAGTATTTTCCATACATGCCCAGCAAGTCCCTCTGAATTTTTACACCCAGAACGATAAGCCGACAGGAAAAGCTGCGAAAAGCGATTCAGATTGACGCCCCCGCCAGTTACCGGGCTAGCAAGATACAAAATATCGGCGCTGCTCCGAGATTTTCGTAAGATATGAGCGTTCAAAGCGTCAACGCGTTTCTTTGCCGCGCCAATAGACTCCTGCTCACATACCGATGATATATGGCCACAATCACTGAGTACCATTACCGCCTGAACGATTTGACCGAGGTTAATACTGTTAGATTCCAGTTCTGCTTCGAGTTCTCCTAAGGAAATATATTCGCGACCGCAGAGTGAGTCTAGAATTGGGTTGTATATATCTTTGTTTAAATTAATCTCTAGACTGCCGTCTTGGAGCTTCAATCCTAGCTCTGACCTTGCCTTTACAGAAACTACTTTAATATTCTTTAATGCCTCTAGTTGCTCAATCTTTGAGAGTTTTCGCAAGCCTTTCACCCAGTAATCTCTACGAAAAACCTGATTTGTCATAAAGTCTTTTGTAGATTCGCGTAACATTTTATCTGGTATGCCGTTCAAGTATTCTTGCTGATCAGAGCTAACGTTTATCGACTCAAAATCATCAAGATAATGCGCTGAGCATGCGTAGCTAACTTTTGCCGACTCTAGCCAATCGGCGGTCGACGCAAAATGCATAGGCTGCCAATCCCTATTGAAATATTCATGTGCTAAGTAATGTCTATTTTGGTTGCTAAGATGCTCGAAGCGTTTACCGACCAAGGGATTAGCGCGCGAGTAGGCAGGATCCGTTTTTAAAAGTTTCTTCGCAAAATCGATGGCACCATCAATACGATTAACTATACCACTACCTTTAGATCCTATGATTTCCGAATGTTGCGTCATCAAATGACGTAACGGAGCGAACGCAGCCCAACCAGGCATAGTGTTATAGCTTATATAAAGTACTCCGCCTACATTGAGCTTCTTAGATATGAAGTCGACTATTACATGCCTATTTTCGTCAGATATCCAACTCCAAATTCCATGTAAGCAAATAAAATCGAAATCCGGCAAGCTATCCCGCCGACAAAATTCTAAGAAAGAATCAGCATACAATGACACAGGTGCGCCTGAAACGTTGCCGAGTTCTTGAGCAAAACTGGCCTGTGCTGGATTAAAATCTGTACCGTACCATTTCGTTGAGGATGCGGCCGCGTGCAAGTTTATATTGAGACCTTGTCCGTAACCCAACTCACACGCATTGGAGACCTTTGGATAGACTAATCCTTGATTTAGAAACGCAAGTTGTATTCTCAGCGGATTAAGTTCTTGATAGTACCCATAAGTATAATCAATGTTTGCTACATAACCTGCAGTCCAATCAGTCAAGTTTCTTCTCCTCTAAATCTCGCTTCTCATTTTAAACATAAAATCAACAAAATAATATCTAAGTGAAATCATGAATTTAGTTTTTTAGGTGCGTGCATCGAATTGCGCTGTAGCGACAGATCATGCTCCCTAAAGCGCGTTAGCCGGTGATTGTTGGTAGATTTATTTAATTTTCGCTCGAGTTCATGCTTTGTACTTTGTCTTAAAGAAGTTATTAATTTCTGCCAAAAATTAGTATGATACAAGCAAAGTGGTAAGTTAGTATTTCTGTTCTGCTATCATAGTTTTATAAGCGTTTTCTAAATCCTTTGTAAATTCATTCGTATTAAAAAAAGATGTAGTATTCAAGTTGGCTAGTAGCTTTTCCTTAACTTGTCGTAGTTTGCGCCAATCCTGAGCAAGCTCCAGCGCTCTATCAACATAAGCCTTTTCCGTGCTTACAATAAGTTCTGGCAATTCGACCGCCTCAAGTAAACTGCTGGCCATTCTTGAGGTGTAAGTATGGCCTCTCAATGTCAAAAGTGGTAATCCAACCCTAAGGATATCTCCGGCTGTAGCACCTGCGTTATAATTAAACGTATCCAAATATAAATCAGCAAGTTTCAGCCTCGCAAGATAGACCTCATAGGATGCACCAGATGTAAAGATAATCCGATGGTCCTCAATACCACTTTTTAGCGCTTCGCGTTTAATGTTTTCGACCATTCGTTCATTTGTTTTTAAAATCCAAATGACGCTCTTTGGTATTTTTGACAGTAGGAACATCCAAAGACCGAACTCTTTGCTAGAGATTTTATAAGTGTTGTTAAAACAACAGAAAACAAAACCATCAATCGGTAGATTGAACATATCTCTCGTGATTTGCTCGGTAGACACCTTCACACTGTCGTCACGCGCCTGGTAGCAATTTGGTAAGTAAACCACTTTTTCAGTAAAGTACTTTTTGTTGTTGGGTGGTATCAGTGCTCTATCCGCTATAATATAGTCCATGAAGTTAGTACCCATCGTTCCAGGGTAACCGAGATAATTAACTTGGATTGGTGCTATCCTTTTAGCAAATAGGCTGGTTCTCGACCCTTTAGTATAGCCAGATAGGTCAATTGCTATATCGACACCCTCGTCACGAACTATCTCAGATGCTTGCGCATCATTGAGCCCACTGATATCGTGAAACCGATCGAAAAGTTGTTGAAGGCGAGTCAGATGCATACTATCAGCGTCTCGCAAGTTAGAGAATCCAATAACTGTATAGATATCTCTATCATGAGACTCAAAAACTCGAGCCATAAGTCGGCCGACCGGGTGATCACCGAAATCTGATGAAAAATAAGCCAGTGTAATGGTTTGCTTGCTTTTTTGTTTGCGCGCATATTCTAGAGGAATAACACACCCAAATTTTCGAGTTGCAAATTGAGTAGCATGCCGCAACTCATCTTCAGGATTGTCTGTGAGCGCGAGCATTGTCAGAGGTGGTGGAATATCTTGTGAAGCGTTCGGTTGGGCCAATTTCTTTTTTAGAATATCAATAGCAGTCCAATCGCATATTTTAGCTAAAAGATGAAGATTCAGGAGCTGTGCGGAGTAATAATTCGGATTTAATTCTAGTGCCTTCTGAGTAGCGTGGATAGCTGGTTCAATTTTTTCATCGCTTCTCAGTGCTTGGGCTAGATTGTACCAGCATGTAGCAGAACTGGGATTTATTCCAATAGCCCTTTCATACCTATATATTGCGAATCTGTTTTTGCCAAGTAGTTTAAAAGTGTTACCTAAGCCAAGTTGAGCTTCGAAAAAAGTTGGACGCATGCTTACCGCGAGTTGGAAATTCAAGAGCGCGTCATCTAAGTAGCCTGCCTCGTATAGACACATCCCAAGATTGTAAATAGCGTCGGGATATTCAGGCTTGAATTTAACTGCTTGCTCGAAGCTGGTTTTCGCGTCCTCGTATTGGCCTAAACGGAGTTGTGCTGTGCCAAGATTATTATGAGCTTCTGCGTAACTAGGTGCTAGTTTTATTGCCTCATCACAACTAGATATAGCCTCATGCAAGTGCCCTTGTTTAGTTAATACCGAGCCCATATTACTGTGGGCACGGAAATTCTTAGTATCCAAACGAATAGCTTGACGTACCAGCTTCTCCGATTCTAACAACCGTCCAGCCATAAAGTAGAGATGCCCTAAATTTAGTATTGCATCAACATAACTGGAGTCCAATTTTATCGCAGTCTGATAACTTTCGGAGGCAAAAGCATGATTCCCTTGCCGTTCTGATAGTGTACCAAGATTATTGTGAATCTCAGCATTATTCGGCTCTAGTTCAATAGCACGGCGGAAGGCCCGTTCGGCCGCCTGTAGGTTACCCTTTTCTGATTGAGCCACTGCGAGGATATTGTGCAGCTGAGCAACGTTTGGATGAGCAACTATCAAATACGTTGTAGCTTTAACAAGGTCTTCAAAATTATTACTTTTGTAAAGACGTAATAAGTATTGCAGCTTTTTCGGTGGCACGATGGTCATTATAGCAATTGTAAATATGCGGTGTTATTTGATTTCGGAAGACAGCCATCAGGCGCATTTTTTTGCGTAAATAAGATAATCATAAGAACGCTAATACTGCTGGCCGCCATTCTTCGACAAACTAAACGTAGTAGCAAAAATCAATTTCGATTTCTCATCTATGATAGTCCCTTTTTAACATCGACGACTCATACGAACATGAAACAAATGACACATAGGCTTTATTTGTCACGTATCTAGATCCCGGAAACTCAAGGTGTAACTTCTTTTATCGGTTTATTTTGCACAGACCCCATTAATTTTTACCGTAAGACTTTACTACTCTTATGTGCCTGGTTTAACGTCAAACGAGATAATTATCCTGTCTTGGTCTAGCGTGAAAGGTATTGTCCTGTGGTGAAGAGACGAAGGAGAAAGAATCATGTCTCCGACTTTTGGTTGATGTAAAAAGCGCGGCGAACTCGGGTCGGTATAGTGTGGGCTATTCAAACTAAATTCGATTGCACCCTCGCTTTGCCCAAGTGGAGGAACCACTTTTAGATAAATAACTCCACTTAGCCAACCCCCCTGATGTATGTGCGCTGTTTGATGTCCGTGTTGCTTTAATATCACATGCCAAGCCTTAGTATTAAGTTTAGACGGCCACTTCTTAATAAATGTACAATTTTCATCTTTATATCTAGAGTAGTAATTCTCTATTTCCTTATATGCAATTGCCCTAAGTTGGCCTAGCTCATTAAGGGGCAATTTGAATAAATTAGTTAGTGACTGTGACTGAAATCCATTTACTGTTGTTTTGCCAGAGGGCTCCCAAATAGTTTCCATTGTACTCAGTTGTCTAATAACGGCCCTGGTAAATTTTTGCAGATCCATTACATGTTCGGATAAGTTTGTTAGATACAGAAACTCCATCGGGTTGGGGCAAAACTGGTAAGCTGTGTCTTTATTTTCTCTACAAGCAATAAACGATGAAAACGCCGCGATGCTTATGTTTTCTCCGTCGGTTTGGGATCTAGCTTTTATCCTATCGTAGATTTCTTCCGTCCTACGAAGGCGATGTAGGACTGTTAGATCAAGCTGTTGTTCACCTTTAGAAATGCATAGGTTAGAATCTTGCAATGCGCCTTCATAATCCTCCCTCTCAATACGCAGCAAACATCGGTTTCTAAGCGCGTCCATATATAAGGGTTTGATTCTTATAGCTTGTGAGTAACATTCTTCAGCCTCTTTACACTTTTTTTGTCTCTCCAGGGCAATACCGAGGTTGTAGTATGAGTCCGCCCTTTTAGGTTCAAGCTCTATTGCTTTTCTGTAACTCGCCTCCGCTTCGGTCAGTTTTCCTTGTTCTTGCAAAGCGATTCCTAGGTTACAATAT
>MDTC01207433.1_pt1 | contig 11517 bp, 10 predicted proteins | sample 811181 | NCBI WGS metagenome assembly MDTC01 (sample SAMN05326644, study PRJNA326480) | marine metagenome | isolation source: seawater | place: Pacific Ocean: North | collected 2011 | reverse complement strand
GGAGTATTTGTTGATATTGGTTGTTGTGATGTTCTTAGCTCAGGGTTTGCTCCCCGTAGGTTGAATTCTGCCAGCTAGCCAATTTGCATGTGTCTTTGTCTGAAACCTGCTTTCTGCAGCGGGTTAGCACGTTTCTCTGTTTTTTGCCTTGTGATAGGCTGATGAATCAGTAGACGCCGATTATGTTTAGTAGGTCTCGGAGTGCGGCAATGCCGGGGCGTTTCTGGGCTGATCCGTTGATCTAACCTTGCGGATCAGAATATTTTTTCTTGCCTCATCCGCAGTTTGCGATGACTGATATGGAAAAGGCATCGTTATGGAGGTGGCCTTATGTCATCCAAAGGCTCAAGAAAAGGACCTTGGCAATTCGAAATGATGCCGGGGTTTGGCAATGACTTTGAGACCGAGGCACTCGACAACGCGTTGCCGCAGGGTCGCAACTCGCCGCAAAAATGTGCTTATGGCCTTTATGCCGAACAATTGAGCGGATCGCCGTTTACAGCACCTCGGTCAACCAATGAACGGTCATGGCTCTATCGCATTCGGCCATCGGTCCGGCATACTGGGCGCTTTTTGCGGATTGAGATGCCATTATGGCGCACGGCACCGGATGCCGAGCCGCATGACCTGCCACTTGGTCAATATCGCTGGAACCCTCTTCCATTACCAACGGATAAAACCGATTTCATTGAGGGTATGCACACCATGACCTCGACCGGTGATGCCCGCCAGCATTTGGGAATGGCCACACACATGTATGCGGTTAATGAGGGCATGACTGATCGCGTGTTGTTGAATGCCGATGCAGAAATGATGATTGTCCCGGAATTTGGCGAACTCATATTGTTTACTGAGATGGGTAAAATGGCGGTTCCACCCGGACACGTTAGCGTTGTTCCCCGCGGCATGATGGTCAAAATACAGCTATCTGGTGATTTAGCCCGCGGATATATGTGCGAAAATTATGGTGCCAAATTTACCTTGCCGGACAGGGGGCCTATCGGGGCCAATTGCCTCGCCAACCCGCGTGATTTCAAAACGCCTGTTGCGGCTTTTGAGGATTTTGAGACGCCACATGAGTTGGTGATCAAATGGTGTGGCGGCTTTCATCGCACAGCTTTGGAGCATAGCCCGTTGGATGTTGTCGCCTGGCACGGCAATTACACGCCCTATTGCTACGATTTGGCGGTTTTTTCACCTGTTGGTTCCATCGCGTTTGACCATCCTGATCCCTCTATTTTCACGGTGCTGAGTGCGCCATCGGCGACGCCGGGAACAGCTAATATTGATTTTGTGATTTTTCCTGAACGATGGGCGGTAGCCGAAAACACGTTTCGCCCTCCTTGGTATCACCGCAATATCATGTCTGAATTCATGGGGCTAATTAAGGGCCAATATGATGCCAAAGAGGAAGGCTTTGTCCCCGGTGGGGCAAGTCTGCATAACATGATGTTACCACATGGCCCTGATGCGGATGCTTTTGACAAGGCCTCAAATGCAGAATTGAAACCGATAAAATTGACAAATACACTGGCTTTCATGTTTGAAACACGCTTTCCCCAGCAGGTCAGCAAATTCGCGGCAACCAGCGACACGCTGCAGAGAGATTACATTGAGTGCTGGGCTGGGCTGGATAGGAATTTTGATAGATGAAACTGGCCAGTCGGAATGATGGAACGCGTGATGGTGAATTGATGGTGGTTTCTCGTGATTTGGCGCGATGCACCAGCGCTGCCACTATAGTCCCTACTTTGCAGGCCGCACTTGATGATTGGCAACGCGTGGTACCGGCGCTGCAAGCGCTGTTTGCTGATCTCCAGTCGGGTGATGTTTCTGGGCAGCCTTTCGATCAGGCGACAGTACATTCACCCTTGCCTCGCGCCTTTCAATGGGCCGATGGATCAGCCTACGTCAATCATGTTCAGCTGGTGCGCCAGGCGCGGGGTGCGGAAATGCCGGAGAGTTTCTGGACGGACCCGCTGATGTATCAAGGCGGATCGGATGATTTTTTGCCGCCTCATGCGCCAATTGCCCTACTGGATGAGGCATGGGGCCTTGATATGGAGGCAGAAATTGCGGTGATTACAGGGGATGTCCCTATGGGCACTAGACCGGACGAGGCATCGCCTCTTATCAGGCTGATAATGCTTGCCAATGACATATCTCTTCGCAATTTGCTGAAGGCCGAATTGGCCAAGGGTTTTGGTTTTTTCCACGCAAAACCATCATCGGCTTTCTCTCCAGTCGCTGTAACGCCTGACGAATTAGGGACGGCATGGCAAGACAATAAGCTTCATCACATGGTTGAGGTAGATCTGAATGGCAAGCCGCTGGGCCGAGCGGATGCTGGCACCGACATGACCTTTGACTTTGCGCAATTGGTTGCACATGCGGCAAAGTCGCGTCGATTGGGCGCTGGCACGATCATTGGCTCTGGCACGGTGTCGAACAGGGGCGTGGATGGCGGGCCGGGCTTGCCAGTTGGCAAAGGGGGGCAGGGCTATTCCTGCCTTGCCGAATTGCGAATGGTGGAAACGATTACCCAAGGACAGCCGCACACACCGTTCATGACATTTGGTGACAGGGTCAGGATAGAAATCTGTGATGAGGCGGGCCAGAGTGTTTTTGGCCGGATTGATCAGATAGTGGAGAAATATGATGTCTAAGAAATTTGCCTCGCAAGGCGATCTGTCAGAAAAGCAGATCAGCTTTACTGAAATAGGCCGTGATCTTTGGGCTTTTACAGCTGAGGGAGATCCCAACACCGGCGTGATAATTGGTGATGACAGCGTGATGGTAATTGATGCGCAGGCAACACCGCGCCTTGCCAATGTCGTGGTTGAAAAAATTCGGTCTATAACCGACAAACCAATCAAGCATGTCGTACTCTCGCATTATCACGCCGTTCGTGTTCTTGGTGCCTCTGCCTATGACGCGTCTGAAATCATTGCGTCTGACAAATGTCTCGCGATGATCCATGAGCGCGGGCAAGAGGATTGGGACAGCGAGTTTGGCCGCTTTCCCCGCCTGTTTGAGGGGCATGAGAGCATCCCTGGTCTGACCTGGCCAACCCTGACTTTTGTGGAGCGGATGACATTACATCTTGGCCGGCGGCGAGTTGAACTGATGTTCCTTGGGCGTGCGCACACAGCTGGGGACATTGTCGCTTTCGTTCCCGATGAGGAGGTGATGTTTACCGGCGATATCGTTGAATATCACTCAGCCTGTTACTGTGGTGACGCGCATTTTGGCGATTGGGGGCAAACGCTGGATCAGATTGCCACTTTTGCGCCGAAATCAATCGCGCCCGGGCGCAGTGATGCGCTTGTTGGAGATGAAATGGTCGCCACCGCCATTCAAAGCACCCGTGATTTTTTACGCTCATCCTACCAGCCAGCAGCACTGGTTGCGGCCCGAGGTGGAACTTTGAAAGAAGCGTGGGATGCGGTGCGCGCCGAATGTGACCCCAAATTCTCTGATTACGCGATTTATGAACATTGTCTTCCGTTCAATGTCGCCCGTGCTTTTGACGAGGCCAAAGGTATTGATACACCGCGAATTTGGACGGCGGAACGTGATCTTGAAATGTGGCATGCGTTGCAGAACGGATAGGGATGACGCAGTAATGGGAAAGGAGATGTGTGATGGCGCGCTACAGCTATGATTCCTTTGCCTATGTGACTCCTCCTGAATTGTCAGGCGCGGTGAACAATGATGTGCCGGTGATTATCATCGGGGCAGGCCCGATAGGCCTTGCCGCGGCGGTCGATCTTGCTACCCGCGGCGTGCGCAGTGTTATCCTCGATGACAACAATGTCGTTTCAGTGGGAAGCCGGGCGATCTGTTGGGCCAAGCGCACTCTGGAAATTTTTGACCGGCTGGGTGTAGCCGACAGAATGCTTGCCAAAGGCGTGACCTGGAGGGTGGGCCGGGTCTATCGTGGTGATCGGGAAATCTACAAATTTGATCTGCTGCCCGAGGATGGACACAAATTTCCTGCCTTTATCAATCTGCAGCAATATTATGTCGAGCAATATCTGATAGAACGGTGCGCTGATTTTCCTCATTTGATTGATCTGCGCTTCAAAAACAAGGTTGTCAATGTGGCCCAACAAGACAGCCGTGTGACAGTCAAGATTGAAACACCAGATGGCCTCTATCATTTGCGAGGACAATATCTTCTTGCCTGCGATGGGGCCAATAGCCAAGTGCGTCGCCAGTTCGGACTGGAATTTGATGGTCGCCATTTTGAGGAGCGTTTCCTGATCGCCGATGTTGAGATGGAAGCTGACTTTCCCTCGGAACGCTGGTTCTGGTTTACGCCCAATTTTCACCCGGGCCAATCGGCATTGCTGCACAAACAGCCGGACAATATCTATCGCATTGACCTCCAGCTTGGCCCTGATGCCGATATTGACGAGGAAAAGAAGCCTGAAAATGTTATTCCGCGCATTGAAAAAATTGTTGGTGGCCGACCTTTCACGCTCGATTGGATCAGCATCTACAGTTTCAATTGCCGCCGCATTGAGCGGTTTGTCCATGACCGGGTGATTTTTGTTGGTGACTCAGCGCATGTAGTTTCGCCCTTCGGTGCCAGAGGCGGCAATGGCGGCATTCATGATGTCGATAATCTGTGCTGGAAACTTGCCGCCATCATTCGCGATGGGGCAGCAGTGGATTTGCTGCAAAGCTATGATGAGGAACGCGTCCATGGCGCGGATGAAAATATCCGAAATTCAAGTTGGACCTCGCGTTTCATGTCACCCGATGGTACAGCGGACATGGCGTTCCGTAATGCCGTTCTTGGTCTTGCTGTCGATCATCCTTTTGCGCGGCGGCTGGTTAATGCTGGCCGGCTTTCATTGCCCTGCAGCCAGGAGGCCAGCAGCCTGACCAGCGCCGATGTGGATTTGTTTGATGTACCAATGCGGCCGGGCATGGCTTGTCTCGATGCGCCGTTAATAACGTCAGAGGGACGTGAGTGGTTGTTGCAACAACTTGGCGATGAAGTCACGCTGCTAGTCATTGGCGATGCACTGCCGCAAGCGGACAATCAATTTTCCGACGATCTGGCCATTTTGCGGGTTGGTCACGGCGGGTGTGAGGATTGCGAGGGCAAAATTGAGGCGCGTTACGGCAAAGGTGTCTATCTTATTCGCCCTGACCAGCATGTTGCTGCTCGCTGGAAAGATCCTGATGAGGCACAAATCCGTGCCGCATTGAGTCTGAGCCAAAAATTGATTCCAGCCTGAAGGGATAAGTGTGATGTCGCTGAATATTGATTTCAATATGGGCGCCGAGAGCGATGCTCTGTTCAACAGTTTGTTGGCGGCGCATGAAGGCTTGTCGCCGTCACAAAGCGAGCAGGTGAATGCAGCTTTGATCCTGTTATTGGTGAATCATATTGGCGATGCCGTTGTGGTCCGTGACGCTATTAACAGAGCGCGGGCGTCAATAGACCAGTAATGTGGGCAAATAGTGGTACGTTGGTGGATGCAGACCGCCCCGGCTTTTTTTGACAAGCTGCAAAAAACTGTGCGAGCCTAACAACCGATATCTATAGTTGGGGTGATATTGCGGGTTGTCCCGGACTAAGGGTCGGGCAGTTGCCTGCATTGTGTCTGCTCGGACGTTATTGTCAGTGTGTTTTGGTTTATTTGGAAATGGAAAAATTCCATGGCAATCAATGCGTTGAGTTATTTAGGCGTCAATTCTGACAATTTGCCAGATTGGTCGGATTATGCCACAAAAAATCTGGGCATGCAGTTGGTGGACCGAGGAGCAGGCGCGCTCAGCTTTCGTATGGATGATCAGAAACAGCGCCTCGCGGTAACCGGTGAATTCGGTGATCATCTTGCCTTTATGGGGTGGGAGGTTGACAACGAGGCTGATCTCGAGGTCTACGCGGGCCGGCTTGACAAGGCTGGTATCGCCGTCCAGCGAGGGGTGTCTGAGCTTGCCGATAAGCGGTTTGTCACCTCGCTGATTCATTTCAATGATCCACAGGGTAACCGCATAGAACTTGTGTACAAGCCGATGCAGGACGACAGGGGCTTCATTCCCGGTCGGCCGATTTCTGGCTTCAAGACAGGCGCGTGCGGGATGGGGCATGCGGTTCTTCATACACAGGATGTTGATGAGTTGGTGCCATTCTACCGCGATATTCTTGGCTTTGCTGTAAGTGATTACAGCACCGTGCCGATCTCGGTATATTTCTTTCACGTCAATGAGCGGCATCACAGTTTTGCGTTGATTGGCACTGGTCGCACTGGTTTTCATCACTTCATGATTGAGTATGACCATCTTGATGATGTCGGGCAGGGTTATGATTTGCTGCGCTACAAAGATGGTGCCATTGCCTACACGCTTGGTCGCCACACTAATGATTATATGACGTCATTTTACTCACACACTCCCTCTGGATTCTTCATCGAGACGGGGTGGGGTGGGCGTATCATCAACCCGGATACATGGGTTCCTGAAGAAACTGATGTTGGTCCCAGTTTCTGGGGGCATGAACGATTGCATATGCCGGATGAAATGCGTCTAAGGTTCCGGGAAAAACGCCTCGAGACCGCCGCATTGGGTAAACAGGCACCGCCGATGGTTGACTGCCCGTGGCTATATTCACAAGCGCGCCATCCTGCAAAGGACTGGTAGCCGGCAAGGTGGTTTGTAAGGTGTGGGGGGAAGCGAGTCCTGATGCCCGAAAAAATTGATTTTGATGTTGTTGTAATTGGCTTGGGGCCGACGGGTGGCACGCTGGCCAATTTGCTTGCGATGCAGGGTTTGTCCGTCTGCGTGCTAGAACGCGAGGCGGCACTGTATAATTTGCCGCGTGCTGTTCATTTTGATGATGAAATCATGCGCGTGTTTCAAACAATCGGAATCGCCAACAGGCTGCGCCGGCATCTGATCGTCAACCGTGGCACCAAATTCCTTAATCCCGAGGGAGAGGTTCTGATTGACTGGCCACGGCCACGCGCGGTTACAGAAAATGGCTGGCAGCCTAGTTATCGCTTTCACCAGCCCGACCTTGAACGCTGTCTGCGCCGAGCCTTGACGCAATATGAGTTGGTCACGATAACGCCTCATGCACGGACCACCAATATCAAGGACCATGGTGATCACGTAGAAATCTGCTTTGCGCACGCAGGAGAGGTGGCCAACAAAGTTCTGCGTGCGCGCTATGTTGTGGGGTGCGACGGTGCGCGTTCGGTGACCCGGTCCTCCATGGGTGTGGAGATGGCCAATCTCGGTTTTGAACAAACTTGGGTGGTGATTGATCTGGTGCTGACCTCAAGTGCCGTTTATTTACCGGATCGAACAATCCAATATTGCAATCCGGACAGACCCGCCACCTATTGCCGAAATGTGGGGCGCAGGCGGCGGTGGGAATTTGCTGTTGGCCCTGATGAACAGCCAGAGGCGATGCTGGTGGAGGCAGCAATCTGGGATTATCTCTCCCCGTGGATTAGCCCCGAAGCCGCGCGTCTTGAACGAAAGGCGATCTACACGTTTAAATCAGCGCTTGCCCAACAATGGCTCAAAGGCCGTGTATTCATTGCTGGTGATGCGGCACATCTGATGCCGCCCTTCATGGGGCAGGGCATGTGCGCCGGGATTCGTGATGCAGCCAATCTTGCATGGAAAATCAGCTTTTGCGTGAAGCATGGTCATGATGATGAGTTGGCGAGGAGTTATCAGCGCGAACGCGAACAAAACGTTCGTGAATATATTGAGACGACCAGCCGCATGGGCGAATTTATCAACGCCCTTGGCGACGCGCAAATTGCCAACACGGTCTTCGCCAAGCAGGATGGCACTGTTGGCATGAACTCGATCTCACCGTCGCTTGGCACTGGACTTGGTGATGCTGCTGATCCGTTATTGAATAAGACTTTTCCTAACATCACGCTGGCTGATGGATCATCTTTCGATCAAAAATTTTCAATGAAACCGATCATAATCGCCTCATCTGCAATCGTCGATTTGTCGGATTTTACCAAGCGCACCACGATGGATGGGAAAATCATCACGACAGATCAACTACCGGAGCTTGGTCCGGTTTTGCGGCAATTTGGGGTGGCAGCGCTATTGCTTCGCCCCGATCGTCGGGTTTTGGCCAGTTGTCAGGACGGTGCAAATTTTGAGGAATTTCAGGCCACCAACCGAATGCTATTGAGCTAGCGCCTGCGCCTATCTATGGTGATGCCACTAAACAACTGGCCGGCGTGCCTGGTCCGGGAGGGTCTGATGGACAAGAGAAATCTAATCGTTTTGGTCAAATGTGATCTTGGAAAAACCTATGATGTGGCAGCGGCGCTGGCTGATTTGCCGGAGGCGCCAACGGTTTATTCCACTTCGGGTGACTATGATATCTTCACCATGTTCAGGCTTGGGAACAATGATGATATTGGTCTCTATATCTGTGAAACGGTGCAGAAAATTGAGGGGGTCCGCGATACCAACACCATCGTCTGTTTCAACCCCTTCACCAAAGACCGTGGCATCTAGGCGCCATGCTGGACACGCCCATCCAAAAGCATTGGCTCGATGCATTTGTCAGATTGTTTGAGTTATGTCGGCCAAAGCCTGATGAAATAATTGTCATAGTTATGGAATCGCAAAGCCGGCCGGTAAATTTGATGCTGGCCGAACTGGCATTGCGTCAGCTTGCTGTGTCTTTTGACACGTTGCGTGTGGAGACCAAACCTGCCAACACTCGCCCAATTATCCGATCGACTGGCGCGTCAAATGCCCTTAACGGTGAAACAGCGATAGTTGCGCGACTCTCAGCCGCTGATCTGGTGATTGATTTGACGGTCGAGGGGTTGATGCATTCTGTGCAGACGCCCGGCATTCTGGCGGCAGGCACTCGCATTATGACCATTTCCAACGAACATCCAGATATTCTGGCGCGTCTTGCACCCGACCCGGACCTCAAACCCATTGTCAGGGATGCGGTGGCACGCTGCCGATTGGCTGCCCAGATGCAGGTCACATCGGCTGCTGGAAGTGAACTTTCAATCGCCATGGCTAATACGGTGACGGTTGGCGTCTGGGGCTGGACTGATCGTGCTGGCACTCTGGCGCATTGGCCGGGCGGCCTTGTCGTCAGCTTTCCCAATGCGGCGACAATCAATGGCCGGTTGGTTTTTAAGCCTGGAGATATCAACCTGACTTTCAAACGCTATTTTGAAAGCGAGGTCGTTTGCCAGATCGAGGATGATTTTATCACCAGCATTGAGGGTCGTGGCAGCGATGCGCGTTTGATGCGTCACTATCTCGATGGCTTTGATGATGCGCTTGCCTATGCGACTAGCCACGTCGGATGGGGACTCAACTCCGTTGCCCGTTATGAGGCACTGTGCATGTATGACAAGGATGATCTTAACGGCACTGAATTGCGCGCGCTGGCTGGCAATTTTCTTTATTCTACCGGAGCCAACGAATTTGCCGGTCGTTTTACCGAGGGGCATTTCGACCTACCGATGATGGATTGCACGATTACATTGGATGGGGCTGTGGTGGTCGATGATGGGCGACCTGTCTAATGGCACCGTTGTCAGTGGCAGCCGACAACAATACCAACAAGATGGCTGGCCTCAATATCCGGCAATCTGGCGTTGAAGAACCGGGGATTCCGGTCCTCTGCCTGCACGGAATTGGCGGTGATCACACCAGCTTTGCCGACCAGTTGGCTCAGCTTGGTGAACGCCGCGTTATCGCTTGGAACATGCCCGGGTATGGCGGTTCGGATCCCATGGTGCAGATGGATTTTGCTGCGCTTTCTGGGGCTGTTATCGCGCTGTTGGATGAGCTTGGTATTGAGGATGTGCATCTTGTCGGGCAATCCATCGGCGGGATGATCGCACAGGAGGTGGCAATCCGCGTGCCAACCCGCGTTGCCAGCCTTGGACTGATTGCGACAACCCCTGCCTTTGGTGGCCGTGATGACAGTTTCAAACAAGCATTTGTCACTGCACGGCTTGGCCCGCTAGATGCGGGAGTTGATATGGCAACGATGGCCGAGCAGGCAATTCCAGCAATCATTGGCCCGTCAGCGTCAGCAGATATGCGGCAGATAGCCGTCGACGCAATGGGACGCATTGATGAGACAGCCTTTCGGCAGGTTATCTCTTGTCTGGTGACCTTCAACCGGCGCGCCGATCAACACCGCATTACCCAGCCCTGCTGTCTGATCGCCGGCTCGCACGACACCAGCAGCCCGGCACGAATCATGGCCAAAATGGCAGATGGCCTTGCCAACGCGACATTTCATATTGTTGATCAGGCTGGTCATTTGGTGAATAGTGAGTGCCCAGATATAGTCAATGCGATGTTGACAGATTTTTTTGACAGGGTTGAGACCAAAAACGATGGATGATCTCAGACAGAATGAGGGTGTTGCCACCCATACACTCGATAGGGATGCTCCTATTTTTGATCCCGTCGATTGGCGTCTCAACGATTTTGAGGCGGCGCTTTGTTCAGAGACGCGGTCACTAGCTGCGGACCTTTTCGCCGCCCGTGCCTCTGGAATTGACCGCGCGGCCAGATTCCCAACCGAAAATTATGCTGATCTTCATTCAAACGATTTGATGGGAATATGCATTCCCTCGCAATATGGCGGACGCGGGGCTGATCTACGCGCCTATATGCTTGCGGCTGCTGAAATTGGCCGCTATTGCGGTGCCACAGCGCTGACCTTTAACATGCATGTTTCATCCTGCCTATGGACAGGGTTTCTGGCTGACAATTTGCCGATGGCGGCGGAACAACGCGATAGCCATAACACGATGCGCCAGCGTCACTATCACCGAATCCTGAAAAAAGGGGCGATTTACGCTCAGCCATTTTCCGAGGGTGGTGATGCTGCTGCAGGAAAGACGGCCTTTGGGACTACAGCACTGGTTGCCAATGGTGGCTGGATCATTAACGGCCAGAAAATCTTTGCCTCGCTGTCCGGCCATGCTGATTACTATGGTGTGCTCTGCACCGAACTGGCGACAGCAGATGCCACCCCATCGCGGGCAAACACTATGTATATCGCTATTGATAGTCGCGCTGCGGGAGTTTCGGTTGAAGGTGAGTGGGATCCGCTTGGTATGCGGGGAACCGTCTCTCGCACTCTGGTTTTTAAGGATGTCTTTGTTCCCTTTGAAGAACAATTGATGCCGCGTGGCGTTTACTTCAACGCCGCCCGGCAATGGCCGCATATGTTTATGACGCTGACTCCCAGCTATATGGGTATTGCGCAAGCCGCTTATGATTTTACCATTCGCTATCTGCGGGGTGAACAGGCAGGAACGCCAGCTGTCAAACGACGCATGTATGCGACCAAACAGCTTGCAGTGGCGCAGATGAAAATCATGCTGGAACAGACAAAATCTCTCTGGTTTCAGGCGATAACAGAGGCCCGCCCAAATCCTAGCAAGGACGCCTTGATGCGCGCCTGGGCGGCGCAATACAGCGTGATGGAGAATGCCAATGAAATTGCCAAACTTGCCGTGC
>MDTC01274737.1_pt1 | contig 11518 bp, 15 predicted proteins | sample 811181 | NCBI WGS metagenome assembly MDTC01 (sample SAMN05326644, study PRJNA326480) | marine metagenome | isolation source: seawater | place: Pacific Ocean: North | collected 2011 | reverse complement strand
GGTGGCTAAGATTTGGAATCAAATTTTATTTGCTATTTTAACTATAATAGATAAGATGAACCAGTTTTTTGTCTATTTATTAGAATCAACCAGTCATGCCACTTACGTGGGTGCGACCGTAGATTTAGAACATCGGTTAAGGCAACATAACGGAGAAATCAAAGGAGGCGCAAGAGCCACCACCATGAAAGTAAAAAAAGGTGAAACATGGAGGAGAGTTTGTTATGTAGAGGGGTTTCCTACGTGGTCGGAGGCTTTGAAATTTGAATGGGCTTGGAAATTTTATTCTAGGAAACTAAGTAAAAATCTATTTCCATTAGAAAGAAGAAAGCAAGCATTAAACACGTTGTTGTCTTTAGATAAACCTACCAGCAAGGCAGTGCCGTATATAGAATGGGAAACGCCAATCAATGTTGTTTGGGAGGATGGGGATGAAGGGGGTGTTTAGAATCAAAATTTATTTATCATTTTAATGATTCAATAATCAGCATTTTCTTCTTGATCTGACGCATCTTCTTCGTCGGATGCTTCTTCTTCCTCGTCGTTTTCTTGTTCACTTTCTCCGTTGCTTTCTTCTTCATCTTCTCTCCAGGCCCGTAACATGCGTTCCAATTTCTTCTTTGCTTTTTCACAACCATTCTTTTGAGCACATTCAATATATGGCAAGCCACCAATATCATCATTCTCAAACAAAATGGTTCCATAATTATAACACGCTTCTCTTAGTGACTTCTTAAATTTTTCTTTATGAGGTTCCATCATTTTTTTAGATATTTTTTTGTATATTTCCCCTGCTTTTTGTTTGTCCACTTTGCATCCGGTTCCATCATGACAACAGTTAGCGAATCTAACTGAACACATAAAATAACCTTCAATATGTCCTTTTCCAAACCAATCACATGCTTTTTTCTCATTTTTTTCTAGATTATTTCCACCGCTTTCATAGTTATCTCCGATATAGTAATTTAGATAAATATCAATTCCATTTTCTACTACTTGTTCATAGAGGTCGGTTGCTTTTCTCTTATCTATTTCATATTCACATTCTCCAATATCATAAGCATGTGCTAAACGAATCTTTCCATTCTCATTATCATAATGGTTTACTAATTTTTCTGCCCACTTGAGCGCTTTTTGTTTGTCTTGATTAGGCCCATCTTTATACAAAACGTTCATCCGGTTTTCCATAGACTTCTCATCTCCGAAAATAGCAGCGCCTTCCCAGTCTGCTTTTTCTTTTTTATAAGTTTGAATCTTTGATATAACATCAAAATATTTTTCTTCTAAATAACTTTCTAGTGTTCGTATATCATAATCAAATACATATTCTTCCAGTATTTCTGTTATTTTCTTTATTTTTTCCTGTAGAATGGTTTTTATGCGTGGAACATCATATACCAGAAACCCTGAAATTCTTGATGATGATGTGTTTTTTTTAGAGCTTGTATTCAATGGTATATTAGTTAAAGGACATGTTGTTTTTTTTGTTGAGATTAACCATTGTTTAATATTATCATACTGGTAAATCTGACCAGTTTCAAGAACAACAGGATCTGTCATTAAACTATCATTTCCGCTCTTACATATATAATTTGCTTCTATTTCTTTTAGTAGATACTGAAAGAGTTTATCATTGATTAAAGGATGGATATTCTCGGCTTCAGCGCTCATGTTTTAGATTAACATAAGAATCCAAGTGTGTATATCAAATCAATTTTTATTGACGGATCACAAGTCACACGTACACGCATTAAAAAAATGCGATATAGAGCTATAAGAACAGTGAAACAAAACATTCTCTCCTACTCCTCTGCGTGGATATTGATCTCTCCTTTCTCTTCGTCGTATTTCCCAACATATGGATTCCCCTCTCCTTTGCCGTACACATTGTTATTACAAACATCCAGTAAGTAATCTTCTCCTTTGTGGGAAAAGAGACTGCATGAGATTTCTTCGTAATCGGAGTCGTCGTCGCTATCGGAATTCATATCTACTCCTCTCTCTTTTTTCTCTTGGTACTTCTCTTCTTCTAACTCTTCTTCCAACCCTTCTTCCAGGATTTCCATATGTGGGTCATGGTAGTCCTCTTGTTTCCGTAGCCTTGGTCGCTTCAAGGCAAAATGCTCCTCGGGTATCACAATTCCGCGACGCTGTGCATAGGCCTCTGCGTCTTCGCGTGAAATCCCGCGTTGTTGTAATACTTTTCCGTACGTCACAATCGGTCGCTTGCCTTTGCCTTTGAATGCCGGATTCATTCGCTCTTTCACAATGCCATGAGATTGACCGTGTTTGATACACTTTTTGCAAAAAGGAGATACGAGCGATTCATCCGGGGCTTCTTCGCACTGGGTATAGAGTCCATAATTCAAGCAAAGCGCTTGGCATCTGAACGAGTCCACGATTCCCAGCCAAGGTAGGGGAATTTTCTTTTCTTGACTCTTTGTCTTTTTTGTCTTTGTTTTCTTATTTTTTTCATTTTCCAGTAAATAATTGATGCCTTCTTCAGCATCGAACCCGAATCGCATGGCCAGGTCCATCACGATCAGTGTAATGACGCGGTTCATATTGTTATTATTGGTATTGTTGTGTATATCACGAAAAAGTGATGTTATGTGGTGTGTAAGATACTTATAAAATAAATAGAACAACTGCTTTTGAGTTTCAATTTTTTTTTGGATAAAAGAAAACATTGAAATACTTTTGTTAGGATCCACACTAGAAAAGGTACGCTATTTTCTAGTTTCTATATATTTTTGTCCTAGTGAGGTATTATACAGAAATTAACACCATCTTGTCGTGGTGAGTGGTGTGCGCATCATGGCGGCGCTATCAAGCCCACCCACGGCGATGCTTTCGGACGACGAAACGCAAGGGTCGGGGCAAAGCACGCCTCCGTACAAAGTCCCGCCCAAAGAATTGACGAAGGACCACGTCTATTTCCACATCAGTCGCATTCGCTACAAAAACTATGTCATGGTGAATCCATATAGCGAAAAGGCACATCGTCTTGTTCACCGCGTGATGGTCTACAAGAAAGCGGAATCCAAGTGGGTCTACAGCGCGCAGATACCCTATCTCTTTCTCGGGCGACTTGTGGGAGAAAAAGAACTCATTGAGCTGGAGTACAACAACTACTTTGGTATACCTCGTGCGCCCGCAATATTGGATTCGCAGGATTCCATGTCTTCTTCTAAAAGCGAAAAAGAAGAAAGCGAGGAACCAGATCAAGTCGCGCCCCAGGCCGCCGCCGCGGAACCCGAATCGTGTACTCTATGCGGTGAAGATTTCACGCCGATTCAAGAGGAAGAAATGAGCCCAGAACACTTTGATCTGTTGCCATTTGTGGTAGGAAGATGTGGACACAAAATTTGCCGCAGTTGCTGGCGCAAAACCTCGTCCATGGTCCTCAATAATGCGGCGCCGGGATACGGGGAATACAATGTGCTCTGTGATGCAAGCTGTCCTCTCTGCAAAGGCCCCGTGGATTTGGTGTCCAAGGATCGCGAAAATATATTGCGCCAGTGGCACGAAGAAGGCAATGGAAACGACGATTTTCCCGAAGGCATGGAAGACTGGGATACCGAAGAAGACGACGACCAAGAAGATGAAGATTATGACCAGCAAAATGGTGGTGCTGCCGGCGGCGGAAACGACCTCGGTCCCCGTTGCGGATTTTGTCGCCAACCCGGACACAACCGTCGCACGTGCCCTATGCTCCACCGCCGACCTGGCCGTACTGCTGCCGCGGCTGCCGAGGAAAATAACGCGTAGTACTAACTAAAAGCGAGTAATTTTACGTCCATATAAAAGAGGAGCGCGCTTGTATATATAAATTTACCCTCCCTCCCACGCGAGTCACCGCCCATCCCATAAAGAAATTCCAACTCTCGTCTTTATTCTATATACAAAGAGACAAAATATATATTTCTCTCATACACACTCTGGACACGTGCGACGATCATGTCCGGGTTGGCGGCATATCCCACATAATCTCTGCTTCTTTTTCGGGGGGGACGGATGGTAGTGGTATAACTTGTTCTTGGACGACTTCATCTTCGTCGCTACTTTCCGCAACTTGTTCCTCGTGATGCTTATATAGCTTGTATAAGATATCGTAGACTTCTTTCGTGTCGGCAAAATATCGTTCGCTCACATCCAATACCCAGTTCCAGCTCGGCAAGCACCCGTCGAAGAAGTGTGGTACAATCATTTTGTTGAACCATGTTTCTATCTTCACACGCTCACTGCGCTTCATTGCACTACTAAGTAAATCTTTTTTAACATTAATAACAATACTACTGTATCTTGACTCAGTCTAGCTATGTGGAAACACGTGCAAGGAGGTCGCCGTCGCCGAGACTATACATCATGGGAAGGAATGGTGAATCTCATGAACACTTGCCTCGTGGTGAATACGTTGCTCCTCAGTATAGATATTGTCACCATGGGGTTCGTGAAAAATAAGCAAGACGTCAGCTCCTGGGGAAAGCCCATCGTGTCCTGGTACTGGAATACGCTACCCATTTCTATTTGCTCCCATGCATCTGTATCGGTATACGCCACATCGTTGCTATGCATTTTGTCTTATATTGACCACCACGACAAGGAGAAAATGGCGACATTCTACAAATGGTTCAAGCATTCTATGAATATTATTGGAAAGGGAACGGTGCTCAACTTCTGGCTCACGGGAATCACCGTACTCGCTTCTGTGGTATTTCTCATGGACGACGAATTCCAGTTCTATAAAATGCGAATGGTCTTCCGATACAGTGGCGTCGTGATGACGGGGTTTCTTCTCTACGTGCTGTATGTGATTCAGAAATTATTCCAAAAGTATGTGGACCCAAGTGAGGAAGAGAACTCCCTATCCGCGACAACGAATGAAGTGTGCGACCAAATCGAAGAGTCGGACCTGGAATCCGTGCTTCGCGACATGGACGAGACCTTCCCAGAAAAGTATTTGAGTGTATTGGAGGAAGCCTTTGTCTCTTTGTCTCAATTGAAAGAGTTGGATGCGTACCATATATCTCAATACCTCGGTGTTCCACTCGGCCACGCGATGCGCATGAGTGCCTATTTTAAAACTAAGTGAGAGACATATATTATTATAATAATAAGTGTAATTACACCCCACCCCTCCCAAGACATATCCTCTATATGCGCATCCATCAATCGGACAGAGACGAAGAAATCGCGTTGATAAATAGTTTCTTCCCGGTAGAAGATAGAGGATTCGGTTCCTCGTAAAACGATACCACCGTTCCTTCGTCGCCCCATAGCATGCTATGCTTTATCTCACCTCTGCGAAGAGATGCATAATTCTCTAACTCTAAATAGGATTCCTTGATGTAGATCGGATGCTTTTGAAAAAAGGCCAACAGTTTTCCCAGAGCCATCTTGTATACATCCTTTGAATGCCTTTCGGACGTCCAGCAAAAGAGACAAGGTTCGGCCGTCGGGACTGATACATGGTCTCCTTGCTTATTTTTCAGGTGGAAGAATTCTATTTTGTTAGACCGCTTGAGGGTAACGCTTTGTCCTGTGAAGACAACTTTATCAGGCGGATGCGGCTCATGTGCTGCCATCGTTCATATTTCAATTCCAAAATATCTTCTATATTGCTATTCCAAAATATCTTCTGTCTTCTATTTTGCTATTCCAAAATTCCAAATTCTATTCCAAAATTCCATATTTCTATTCCAAAATATTATAAACAATTTCATAGGATCTTGAGTGGCTCCTACAGCGCCACGATCTTTCAAGACCTATCGCCACCATGGCCGCTTCTGTGGATGAACTTGCCACCAAGCTGAACGATGCGTCGGTCAAACCAGATTCACCGGCCAAACCAGATTCGTCGGCCAAACCAAGAGGTAGTCGTGCGGGGGTACGCAACCCGGATACCTACAATATTTTCCAGTGGAATCAGAAACAGCTTACCTTGGCCGCACCCACTTCGTCGGAATACAAGTTGTCCATGAAACGCATAGACAATATTGTACAGACGATTCATGGCGAGACACCGTCCACGGGACTTGGTATTTGTGTGATGCAAGAAGTGAATGCTGGCGGTGGCGGAGAAGCCGCTTTGAACCTTGTGGTGACTAAACTGAATGAAAAAAAATTCCACACTGATCGTGGAAATGTATTCGACGCTCAATGCTCGGGAGTGGTGAACCCGATGGTCGTTCGTAACCAAGAAAAATTTGGCATCATCTGGAACAAGCGCCTTTTCGGCGAGCTCCATGCTACCGAAGAATTTGCGGGATTTCGTCTTCTTACCGAAGGTTTGGATCCCGTGGACGGAAAACGCGTATCCATTGAAGAAAAGGACTACATCGTGCAACTCGGAAAAGCGTCTATCAATCTGAATCGCGCGCGCGATACCTGGAAGCAGATCCGCATCGACGGCAAGATCAACGAAATGGTGCCTCAGTTTGATCGCATGCCTGTACTCTTTTCGTTCACGCCTCCTGGTTTTGGAAAAGATCTTCACCTTCTTGTGTCTCATAGTTCAATCAAGGAACACCAGAATATCGTGGAGACGGTGTTTCTTCAAGAGATTTGCGCACAAGCGGCGGCTCAAGGCGAATATGTTATTCTTCTGGGCGACTTCAACGTGGACGAAGCGGATGTCAATCGTCTGTGGGATACGCAAGAGGATCTAAATGAGGCAAACGAAGAACTGGACCACGGTCTGGACGAAACCGCGCTTCTCAGCGATACCAAGACGAGCTTTTTGCAGCACTATTACCGCGCGGTAAACAAGGCCCATCCGACGAATACCTACCCGTTTATGTCCGGTCTCACTGCTGAACCAGCACACAATGACGATATTTGGCTTCCCAAGATGACGGATCCTTTTCACATGGACGCTCCGAGTGGAAACCGCCAGCCCGGAAAAGTGGTTCGTATTCCCAAGGAAATCCTGGAACAGTGGGATAAGACCACGCAGACGTACTTTGATGCGATCGGAGGCCTGCACGCGGAAAAGAAGAAGGTATCACGCAACAAACTGAACGGACTACTTGCGCGTTCGTGGAGCGACCATCGCCCTCTCATCGTATCTCTCAAGAAGACTTAACGTTTTACAAAGAGAGACAAAAATGAATTGAATCTACTATCTATCATGGAAGCAAAAGCAATTCCTCTCTGCGCTACAGACAAATCAAAAAGTTTGTATGAGTAAGCCAAAGATAGATAAAAGATGAATCAGAGGACGACCAGAAGAGAAAAGAAATAAAAGAAAAGCGAAACGCGCGCATCACGAGAGAGAAGACCCACACCGAGGTCCATAAAAATAATACGCGCGCGCTATTACGCCATATAGAAACCGCTTAATTGAATTACTAGAAACACAAAAAGAACCCAAGACAGGACATAAGAACAGACCCACGCCCAGTGAAGCAATTACCCGTCAGTTGTCTTTGTCTCTTCGCTTCTATTTCTCTCAAATTCTTCCTTTAATATTCTCATCCTAAGACTCGTAGATCGTCGCGCCCTTGCGGAGGAGCTTCGATACCTCGGCCTTCTTCATGTGTCCGCGATCTTCATTGTATTCCACGATTTCCTTCTCGCCCTTTTTAGAAACCCCGATCTGACACATACCTGGTCCTCCCACGCGAGAATCCACCGCAATATACTGCTCCTCTTCGTACATGATCTTGGTACCGACTTCCACAACATAGGATGCGGGTTTTCCACTTGGACTCTTCGTAGGACGACCGCGCTTTTTCGGCGAAGAGGAACTTTTGCTGGCAACCGCCTTCTTTGTTGGTGCCCGCCCGCGTTTCTTGGTTTCGGTTGACTTCTTCGTGTCTTCTTCGTTCTCCGTTTCGGTCTCGTCTTCGTCTTCTTCTTCTACGATACCGATTTCGTTCTTGCATATATTCTTGAAGTTAAACAAGTTGATAATTTCTCCACGCAATCCGTCGCACTGTTCTTCATTCCAATGATAGTCGTCCTTCTTCGTTTCAATGTCGCTAAGGTATTCGCCCATCTTCTCGTCCAGCGAATTCATGAATCCTTCCGTCAGCTCGCGCACATTATTTTTCGCTTCTCCCAAAAGGGTACCGGCCATTTCTTCTGCCTTCTTTTCGTGTTCTTCCATACTGGCCTGCAGCATTTTCAACAACGCCAACTTTTCCTGCGGTGTTTTCTGTATACATACATAGAAATATATGATGCGATCAATATTGTATATAAGGCATCTTTCCGCCTGCGCACCCACCCACCTTCGAAAGGAGTTCTTCCATACTATCCTCTTGGTCGCTCCCATTCGGGGTCTTCGGGGTCTTCGGAGTCTTCGCCATCTTGAATCCGTTCCTGGTTGGGCGTCCTTCAAGACAAATGGGAAAATATTTATTTGATTTTTTTGAATTTATTTATTTTTGCCAAGGAAACCGAAATTTCTTTTTCAAATCGGAATTATCCGGCATTCCTCCTGGTCTTTGCATATAGGGAATGTCTTCTGGACGAATAAGCCCCTTTTTTAGTTTCTCCTTTGCGTTTTCCATGGGCATATTGTATTGTAACTTCCCTTCCTCTCGTCCCTTATTGAATTCATAAAAACTTCGGGATCTGAATTTCATACCCGACGTGCCCTCAAATTTCATTTTTCGTTGACTCTTCTTTGATTTGATCTCTTTCCATTCCTCTTCCGTCAATCCATCTGGGACATATCCAGCATACCTCACATAATTCTCATTTACTCGTGTAAAACCATGTATGAAACAAACGCCACATAATGGATTCATTAGAATAAAGCAAAAAATAGACCGAAACAACATATACATGGTATTTAGATCATATCTTTATATTCAAAAGTAAAACAAAATCAAATAAATATTTATCCCTATGAAATAGTAAATGCGCGATCTTTCGGTTTGTCTGTTGGGATATAGTTTACAGCCATGCTTGCAAAGAATGATTTACCAAAACGTAAACATCCATACCGGGCATGTGATTTCGCATTTTTCCAATGGAATCATATCGTCCCTTTATATCATCATGAACCATAAGGATTTGAACTTTTCCACCCTCCAATCGAATCAACTCTACTTTGCGCTTTTGAACGGTTGTTTGGTTTTATTCACCGATATCTATATGACAAAATTGGCTACAAGTTCGCAGTTAGTTTGGAAACAATTGACTCCAAAACAATGGAATGGCGTGTTTTTGATATGCATGGGGTTTTTATTGTTGTAATTGAATTTTGAAAAACAAAAAGAAAGAAAGAAAACCTTTTTTTTTTGAAAATTTTGAAGAATGAAAAAAAATATACTCCCCCCCCCCTCCCTTAAAAAAAGTCGAGTCATCATTTGAAACTTTTTGGAGTTATGGTGTTATTTTATAATTATGAAAAACTACATTAGAATACCTTTTATCATAACAATAATTTTCATGTCCAAAAAAAAAGTTTCAAAAGTTTCAAAAAGTTTCAAAAAAGTTTCAAAAAGTTTCAAAAAAGTTTCATTTTATCGCAATAAGTATTTAGAGATTTTTTTCTTGTTGTATAGTATATGAGCAAATATTACTGTATATCCTGCGATTACGACGCAAAAGTGAAGAGTAGTTTTGACAAACATTTGAAAACGAAGAAGCATATGATTGCATCAAAAAGTCACCATTTAGTCACCCCAAAGTCACCATTTAGTCACCCCAAAGTCACCATTTTACCGGGTCAACAAGCCACACCATTTCAGTGTCATTATTGTTTTAAAGTGTTCAAATATAAACAGGGAATGTACAGACACATTAAATATAGTTGCAAGAAAAACAAGGATGAAGATTTGAAAGAACTAGCGCGCTTGTTGAATGAAAAGGACAGCCAAATGCAAACGATGCAAACCACCATGCAAAAGCAAATTGATAAACTAACCAACAAATTACAAATACAGAATGTGGTTCACGGCAATGTGAATCAGACGCAAAACAACAACAACATATATAACATTCAACTGTTGAATCATGCGGACACAGATTATAGCCATTTAACCACGAAAGATTATATCCAGTGTTTGAAGAAGTGTAATTTGTGTGTGAAGAATCTCATTGAACGCGTTCACTTTAACGAAAACAAACCCGAAAACATGAACATTTATATTTCTAATATCAAAGGTAGTTACGCAATGATTTATAAGGAAGATAAGTGGCAAATTGTCAACAAGAAAGAGCAAATTGACAATTTATATGATTACAACGAAGTTGTATTAGAAACCTGGTATGATGAATATAAGGAACAATACCCCGAAATCATCGCGTCGTTCAAAAGATATCTGAAAAACCGGGACGCAAGTTGTGTACTCAATCGCGTGAAAGAACAAATCTTGCTCATGCTCTATAACAATCGGCAAATGATCACCGAGAACGAACCGATTGAAAAAAATTGAAAACAAAATAGTCCACCAATCTCTTTTTATTCAATCTAAAAAACCATGATTGTCACAAAGAACTCCCACATGTGCGACGTCATGGACGAAGAACTACACAGCTCTATTGAACACATGCGGACCGTGGTGCGCGAAATCATGCTCCTTTCGCACACAAAGGACACGAAATCGCTTGAATCCTATTGTAAGACACATGAAACAATGGTCAAACATCTATTGGCCTATTGCAATAGCAATGACCCTACACAAGAAACTTTCAAGTCATTGGTGTCGCCTTATGTATAAAGCAAAAACCAAAAACAAAGTCAAAAGTATTTGAATTCTCTTATAAACAACAAGCACCGGTAGGACTCGAACCTACGACCTCCAGGTTATGGGTCTGGCGCGCTGACCACTGCGCTACGGTGCTCGGACACAGGATTAAAACTCCTGTGTCATGATATGATTGTATATCTATAATTACCCACCCCTTTTTTATTTCTTTTTTCTAGATTAACGCTCTTCCTCCTCCCCACCCATGCGATCCCGGCGTGTCTCGCGGTTGATCTTATCCACTTGACACATCAAAAGTCCATTGTCCATGGGCGCCTTGATTTGTGCAAGCTTGATCTTATCTCCCTCCATGGTTTCGGTCACCCCCGTAACATATTCGCCTTGCTTCAGGTAGCGAAAGCCGTCATCCACGACGATGTCACTGTGATGAACGAAATATTGTTTTTTTTCGCTATCTTCGACAAAACCATAGCCTTTCTTCTTACTGAACCATTTTACTTGATACATTGTTGTTGGACTCTTTATACATCACTCTATCGGCATGTCTTTATATTCATTTGCGAAATATACATTTTACAACTACTTAAATAATACCACTGAGCTTGAGCGCGCGGATCATGCGCGTGATTCCGATACCACCACCCGAGCGCTTGAAAAAGGTGTGCTTCACGAATTCGTCCAGCTCCGCTTCCACACGATCCTTGGAGAATTTGCTGTAGAGAATGTCCGCATATCCGCCATCACTGATGGTGTGGAATTGGCGACTCATTTCCTCGGGATCACACGAACGCTCCGCGCTACCGATGGTCTCAATGCCGTGCATGATCACATCCACCTTCTTGGCCTCGCCT